>OGPE01001929.1_pt1 | contig 12588 bp, 12 predicted proteins | sample 1552881 | NCBI WGS metagenome assembly OGPE01 (sample SAMEA2580236, study PRJEB22360) | human gut metagenome | biome: human gut; feature: human-associated habitat; material: faeces | place: Denmark | collected 2008/2010 | reverse complement strand
TGGTTCCGAACGCCACGCCTTGCGAGAGGGCTATACCTATGTAGAGATAAGAGGAAAATACCGGATTCCAATGCATCAACTCCTTGAGTGCCGCGAGAAGAAAGAATGTGGCCGCCGCCAAATACATCCCGAGGGAGATAACAAGCGTGATCCGTCCTTTATCCACTTGCCGTCCGGAGAACAGGCGGGAGACGGCTAGTCGCAGGGCCATAAAGGTGAAATAAAGTCCGGAGTTTACGCTGATCCCGATCTCAGCGGCGTACATCGCTACATAAGTGGTAGTCATACCATAAGGAATGGAGAGTAATAATAGGGAGATACCCGCCCAAGTTCCCTTCACCAAGAAAAAGCGGTCTAGGGAGATCGGTTCTCGTTTGACCGGTTGCTTATAAGGAGTCTTGACCATATAGGCCATGATAAAACCAAGGCTTCCGGATAGCAACTAGCAGGAAAAGATCACGTCGTATGTGAAGTTCCCTTGCATGAACAGACCGATCATCGGGCCGAAACTCATGGCGATGTTATTGGCTAGGCCGTAATAGCCAATACCTTCCCCACGGCGGGAGGAGGGCAAGATATCGATCAGTATCGTATTTCCGGCCACCGTCACCATGCCAAAGGCGAAACCGTGTACGACGCGTAAGGCGATAAAGAGGGTAAGCGCCGTGGCTACCATGTATCCGCCAAATATGGCGGTGAAAATGAAATAAGCCACCAGATATAAGGGACGGCGAAAGTATCCAGTAAATATCCGGCGAACGGACGGATACAGAGCGCCGCTAGCGTATAGCACGACAAGATAAACCCGATCATAGACTTCCCGATCATGAATTCTTCCTTCAGATAAAAAGGCAAGATCGGCAGGGTTAGATAGAAAGCGAAAAAAAGCAGGAAATTCGCCGCTAGTATATAGCAAAAGCTGGGTGTGACGATCTTATCATTATTCATAAAGCCGCTTATTTATCAAGACGCAAAATTAGTTGATTTTTCACAATAGTATCCCCTAAACGACCTAATAATTATAAACGGTAGCGGATCGCTACCAGAAACTCCCGGGGACGGATACGTACCCATGAGGTATAGCTTTCCAACGATGCGTATCGTGTGTATGCGTAGGTACGTTTGTCGAACAGGTTTGTCGCCGTGGCGGTGATTTGCCAACGCCCGGATTTCCATGAGACCGAGAAGTCCGCGAAAACGGCGTTGACGGATTGGTCTTCATTCACGTCATTGTGGTAATGATCTACGGAAAGACTTGCCTCTATGGGTGAGAAAATGTAGGAGAGTTGTACTTGTTGGATGACGTTCCATAAGGGCGCCAAACGGGTACGTTCTCCTATTTTACTTCCTCCGTACCGGATATCGGTTTGGTAACTGGTTTCCCAATGGCGGTTGGGAGTCCAGATCACTTTGGGCTCTAGGCGCATGAGGCGATATTGATAAGGAAGCCTTTGTCCCCCGCTGATTTGCTCGGCCTTGCTGATATTGAGGAGCGCCATGAGCGAGGTCTTTAGCCCTAGATCGTAAAAGCCTTTGGATAGCGTGCTTTTGACGGTATAGCCGGAACCGTGGTTGGACAGCGGTAAGGAGACTCGTTGTACCTGCCCGTTCTCTATACGTTGCTCGTATATACGATTGTACCACTCCCGGTTGTGTGTCAGGTTTACCGTGGCGAAGAATTCCCGTGCCGTACTCTTGTATTCCCCATAAACGGAATAAAGCTGTTGTCTGTAAACCGGGAGGATTCCGCAATTCCAGACGCTATTCCGGTAATCCGTTTGATAAGGCCGGTCGTATAAGTCGGTCATCTCTCCGTATCTTTCCTTATAGGAGGCGTGTACCGTGAAACGCCATGCGTAATTCAGTTTGTAGATAATGGACAGGGACGGATTAACCGAGATGCGGGAGAAACCGACCCCTGTATATCCGGTCCATCTGAGAGGGGCGCTGAGGGATAGGGTCCATTTATAGGTATTCCATTGGTAATCGGGTGAGAGATAAGTTTGCAGGCTTTTCTCGATATTGCTGATCTCCCCGTTTATGCCCACCGTATATCGCTGGGTGAGGGAACCGCTCTTTTTCAGGAATGAGAAGGAATTATCGGTATAAAAGTCGCGTAAGTTCATCGGATAAGGGTGGTTATCCAAGCGAAGATCGGCCGCGTTGCTGTGGTAACGGAGCAAAGACTGGACTTCCAACGTGTATTTGTCCAAGCTCCACAGGCTCCGTAAATTATTACGCAAGTCGAGGTTCGGGGTTTTGATGCGTTGGTTCAATGCTGTACGGCCGGTGGAAGCCATGTTTCCGGTTATATGGGAAAGGCTGGATTGCCAATCTCCGGTGGCTGAGGACTGGTTCTTGAGATACCTTTCCTGCGAGTTGTTTTCCACTCCGATATTTAGGTTGGCTTGATCCGAGCGAATGCGGCTATCGCTTTGCTCCGTTAGATGAATCGTATCCTCGGATTGGTAATAAGTCGTCTCACTCCCCCTTTCCTGTGTTTGCCGGTCGTGGATATAACCGGCGTTTATACGGAGTTGGGTGTTCTCGTTCAGTTTATATAGGCGATTTGCGGATAGGCTGTGTATATGGTTGAACAGCCAGCGCTCTTTCTTTAGCGGGGCGGAGAATGAGGGCTGTAGCAGAAATTGGGGAACCTTGGGCTCGGATAAACGGGATTCGGGTGATTCGGTAAGCGTATTTTGCTCGTCCGATACATCCTGCCCGGTATTATTCCCTTTATATAGATAAGCGGATTGGCTGGTGCGGCGGGGCCTGAAGGGGGGCGCGGGAGATCTGCAAGGCGTCAGCGGCTCCTTTCCATAAGAACGGGGATGCGCCGAGACCGCCTTCGGCATTGATCAACCAGCGATCTCGGAATTCCGGTCTCAGCTTGAGGTTCAACGCTACGTCTTCGGTCTTGCTCTTTCTCTGTAACACACGGATCGGTTGGTGGTTCTCCATCACTTGTATGTTCTGTACGGCGTCGGCTCGCAGGTTCTCGCTGATTTGCTTGTATTTCCCGTTGGTGAGATCCAGTCCCTCCACATAGAAATTACGGATCTCTTTCCCGTTGTAAGAGATCTTCCCCAGATCATCGATATCGATACCCGGAAGTTTCCGTAATACGTCCTTGATGGATTGATCCTTTGGGGAGAGAAAGCGAGTGACATCATAATTGATCGTATCTTGCCGCCCCCAGACACGTCCCGGACGGATTTCCACCTCCTTTAGGCTGAATACCTGCGGCTCCATCTCAAAACGAAGCGTTTGTCCGGCATGTACGGCTTGTTGCTGGGTTTGGTACCCTAAGAGCGAGACGGAGACGAGAAGTGAGTCCGTCCGCTTCGGTTGGGTGAGGGTAAAGGTCCCTTCATTATTACTTAACGTATAGTTGATAGGAAAGGAGACGTTGCCTCTGGTTAATTGCACGGTGGCCGCTTCTACCGGCAGTTGGCTTTCCCTGTCGATCACGATCCCTCGGATGACGGATTGGGCGGCCAATCCTGCCGGGCAGAGCAGCGTAAGTAAACAAAAAGTGTGTATATGCAGTATGATCCGTTTCATCTTTCTTCCCTTTCTATAGGGTTATACGGCATGTTCTTGGGTTGGTAAGGTTTTCCGTTATCGTCGGTGACGGTCACTTTCACCTGTGGCGAGGTCAAGGCGATGTATCCGATAGGATCGGCGGCATATCGTTCGTAAGCCTTTTGCAGGTTCTTGCGGCTGATCGGCTCGAAATCGTTTCCCCCGAAAAGGATCGGGTTCTTACCCCGGCTCAGTTTGATACCCGCGCAGATGAAAGTGTAATGTCCTTGGCTGTCTTGGGCTTTTAGGATCAGGCCCGGTAATCCGCATAATTTCCAAGGACCCTCGCTTTTCGGTATCTCCGGCGTGTACCAAGCCTCATAATGCCTGCCCTTGAAATGACATGTCGCTTTCCGGCAAGGATAGGACAGGATGGTCATCGTATCGGGCAGTAAGGTCCATTCCGGGCGCTCCTCCTTTTCCTCGCAGCGAAAGCGACTGGCGGCAAGGGCATCCAAGGTCGTGGTCTTTCCCGCCGGATAATTCTTGTAGACCTGTGCATTGGTCTTGGAGGAATATCGTTGCAGGTGTTCATTGATGACTTCTTGTGAGGCTCCGGCGGCTTTGTCGGCCTCTAGTACGGAATCGGTGAGGAATTTGGCGTAACTATAGTAAACGGAGCATTTATCCCCGACCTTCAGCATGAGGGTCTCTTCCTCTTTCTTGTCGGGTTGGAGCGTGTCCGGCATGGACGTGGTTTGGTATTGTACCGTGAAACGTGTCTCGTCGATGGGCTTGGCTCTTAGTACGTCGTTTAGGTTGAAGATGTTGATTGTCACTTGGGCGTTCGTCTCGTGTCCCGCCCCTGACAGACCTACGCAAAGCAGGCCGATTGTCGCTATGATTCGTTTCATGATCTGTTGGTTTTAGAAGTTATTTGTTGCGAATGTAAGAGAGGAACGTTCGCCGTAAGGAAGATTTTTATTACTGAAATATTACTCCGCTTATAAAAATGGCTACATGTACGTTGTAATCATGGAGTAGCTATCTATCTTTGCCGGAAAGGAATGAGACATGGGAAAGAGAATTCGATGGATATGGGTAATCTCGTTGTCGGCGGCTTTGGCGGCGATCGGGGTACAAGGCTATTGGCTGTTCAATCAGTTCCGGTACGAGATGTGTACTTATGCGGATGAGATCGCCGGTGAGGTATTTCATGCCGGGCAGGAGGAATTTCGTATACGGAAGGAAGAGGCGGAGTTGACGAAAGGTACTTATATCATAGAACGCCAGTCGAAATACCAGTCTGGTGATAGCGTGTTAAACGGGTTGAAAAACTCGTTCGGTTTCCAGCTTTATCCCAAGGATACGACAAAGATCCATAGTTTTCGGCTTCATCTGGACCCGAATATGCCGGAAGATAGCTTATTAGTTGGGGTAGATCGTTCGGTCGTGGAGTTCTTCGTGCCTTTCTCTGCGGAGCGTTTGGACTCCATCTTGTCTGTCGGTCTGCCCGGTCTGGATTATCGGGTACGTCCGTTCGTAGCGGGCGATACCTTGTCCGGGCAGTCATCGGCCTTATGGTTGCCGTTATCGAAAAACCTGCTTTCAACCTCTATCTCGATATGCTATTTGTTCGCCCCGATCGAGCGAAAGGCGGTGTGGGTGGATGTGGATCTTCCCATGAATCCGTTATTGGGCCGGATGGGATGGCAGCTTTTCCTAAGTATTTTCCTTATCTTGTTATTGCTCGCTTGTTGAGTTTCCAGATCCGTACGATCTGGGAGCAAATGCGCTTGAACGAGTTGCGTGAGGGATTCGTACATACGATGATCCATGAGCTGAGGCGACCGGTACAAACCTTGAAGGTATTCGTCTCTTTCTTGAATGACCGGGAGATGCGGATGGATGAGGCCACGACGGAACGGGTCCTTCAAGACTCCATGTTCGAGTTGGATAATCTTTCCGCCTATCTGGGAAAATTGAAAGATATGGTCTGTGCGGACGAGCGGGAGACGCTTCTGAGACCTTCCGCTTTTAATCTCCGTGAGTTGGTGGAGAAGGTGGTACGCCTAACCAATATCCCTGCCGGGAAAAAAGTCTCTTTCTCGACGGCCTTTCCCCCGGATATGCCGGATCTGACGGCCGATCCGGTACATGTGGCGAATGTCTTGTCTAACTTGATAGAGAATGCGATCAAATATTCGGGAGAGGAAGTGGATATCGATATCGTAGTGCTTTGGAATCAGCAAAGGGTGGAATTGACCGTTTCGGATAATGGCTTCGGTATCGCTCCGGATGAGCGGCGAAAGGTGTTCGATAAATTTTACCGTTCGTCTCATCTGCCGGATAAGCAAATTCCGGGTATTGGGTTGGGATTGAGCTACGTTCGCCAAATAGTAGAGGCGCATCATGGCTCTGTATCCCTGCGAAGTGAATTAGGTGAAGGCACTCGAATTACTATAAATCTACCGACTACAGCCTTATGAAATCGACATTGAAAATACTTTTCGCTGACGATGACCTTAAGTATTCCCTCGTCTTGAAGCGATTCTTGGAACGGGAGGGGTATGAGGTGACTTATACCGGCAATGGTACCATGGCTTTGGAGCAATTCCCGGTCGTGAAACCGGATCTGGTCTTGCTGGATATCAACATGCCCGGCCTAAACGGTTTCGAGGTAGCGGAAAAGATCCGTGAGCAAGACCGCCATGTCTTGATCTTTTTCCTTTCCGACCGTTCCGATAAGAACGACCGTTTGAAAGGTTTTAGCTTGCGCGGAAACGATTACTTGGCGAAACCCTTCTATCCGGAAGAGCTGATCGCCCGTATCAAGGACCGTTTTGAGATCGGTGTCCATGAAAACGTGCAGGAGGAGAGCTTCCATTTCGGAAACACGACCTTCAACTATACCACGAATGAGATCCGTACGGGCAATAACAAGGTATTGATCACTTCCCGCCAAGCGGATCTTCTGCGAATCCTGGCGACAAACCTGAATCTGGCGGTGGATCGTGACCTTCTGTTGGAAACCGTCTGGGGAACTAGCTCATACGCCAACTCCCTGGCCTTGAATGTGCAGGTCACCTATCTCCGTAAAGCGCTTCATAACGATCCGTCTACCGGCATCGTATCCTTGCCGAAGAAAGGATATATGCTAAGAGGATAGAATTTATCCGGTAGAATTGGGTTTCTGATCCGTAAGCATTATCTTTGTCCCACAAAGTATTCACAGAAAGAAAATGAATCATATATGAACTTCAGCGAACAATGTTTCCGCATTTTTGAGCAAGCTACGGAGGCTTATCATGTAACTGACAATGTAGATGCTACAGTGCATAATCCCTATGCGGTAAAGAGCATCGAGTTTTATCTTTATCTTAAGAACTGGATCGATGCCGTACAATGGCATTTGGAGGACATTATCCGGAATCCGGAGATCGACCCGGTGGAAGCGCTGGCTATCAAACGCCGCATCGACAAGTCGAATCAAGATCGTACGGATTTGGTAGAGTTGATCGATAGTTTCTTTCTGGATAAATACAAGAACGTGAAAGTCTTGCCGGATGCTACGATCAATACGGAAAGCCCGGCTTGGGCGATCGATCGTCTCTCTATCCTTACGCTAAAGATCTATCATATGCGTGAGGAGGCAAACCGTCCGGATGCTACTGCCGAGCATAAGGCTCGTTGTGAGCAGAAACTGGCGGTGCTGATGGAGCAGAAGAAGGATTTGTCGATGGCTTTGGATCAATTGCTATCCGATATCCGTGACGGTAAGAAATACATGAAGGTCTACAAGCAAATGAAGATGTACAACGACCCGGCCTTGAATCCTGTGTTGTACGGTAAGAAATAATGGCAAATATATTAGTAATACGACTTTCGGCTATTGGGGATGTGGCGATGACCGTTCCCGTTATCTATTCCGCAGCCAAGGCGAATCCTACGGACTCGTTTACCGTGTTGACGCAAGCGTTCTTGATCCCGGTCTTTATCAACCGCCCGAAGAACGTGAACGTGATCGGTATCAATACGAAGACCACGGAGAAAACGTTGGCGGGATTGCTCCGTTTTGCCTCTGCCTTGGTGAAATACGATTTCGATATAGTGCTGGATTTGCACGACGTGTTGCGGACCATGATTATCCGTACGCTGTTCCGCTTGAACGGCAGACGGGTGTTTGTCGTGGATAAGGCCCGGAAAGATCGTGCCCGGTTGACCGACGCAAAGCATAAACGATTTAAACAACTTCGCCCGGTGATCGAACGTTACGCGGATGTGTTCCGCAACGCCGGGCTTAACTATACGGAATCGTTCACCTCGCTTTATGAGACCTCGACCCCTGATTTATCCGCCTTGGAACCCCTTGTGGGAACGAAGACGGGCAAATGGATCGGTATCGCCCCCTTCGCCAAGCACCGGGGAAAGATTTATCCGACCGGGGAGATGGAGCTGGTCATGGCCGAGCTTTCCGATCGAGAGGATTTTACCATCTTCCTGTTCGGTGGTCGTGGCTACGAGGAGGCGCTCTTGGATCAATGGGCTTTTGAGTATCCCCGGGTAAAAAGCGTGGCGGGCAAGTATTCCTTGGATCAGGAACTGGCCTTGATCAGCCGGTTGGATCTGTTGATTTGCATGGATTCCGCCAATATGCATTTCGCTTCCTTGGTCGGTACACGGGTAATTTCTGTTTGGGGCGCTACCCATCCCTATGCCGGATTTTACGGATATCATCAGGATCCGGAAGATTGTATCCAGCTGGATTTACCTTGTCGTCCTTGTTCCGTATTCGGCCAAAAGCCCTGCCTGCGGAAGGATTGGGCGTGTATGAAACAGCTCAATCCGGACCTAATCATAAACAAGGTATTAACCTCTTTAAATGAAACGATTTCGGATGCAGGAGGTCATTAACCCGGCGTATAGGCGATTCGAGGATTTTGTAAGGCGTGTACCTCGTATATTTTCAGAAGAGGGAAAAACGATTTATAAGGCGAGGAATGAGATCAAGGTTTTTGAGGTAGATGGTGTGGAACTGAATGTCAAGCGATATAGAGTCCCCCACTTGATAAACCGTGTTATTTATCGTTTTTTCCGTCAGCCTAAGGCCGTGCGAGCCTATGAGTACGCTCTGCGTTTAGTCGCCAAGGGTTTTGAGACTCCTGCCCCGATCGCTTATATCCTTTTTAGGAAGAAAGGGTTTTTGGAATATAGTTATTTTATCAGTCTGCAATCCAGCTATAAGACATTGTATAAAGTCGGACAGCGTCCGGTAGAGGAGAACGAGGATATTTTCCGTGCGTTAGGTACTTATATGGCAAAGTTGCATGAGGCGGAGGTTTATCATGCCGATTTCTCTCCCGGAAATGTATTGTACGATCGTACGGAGGAAGGGGTTAAGTTCTCCTTGATCGATATAAACCGGATGCACTTCGGGCCTGTCTCGCTAAAACGAGGATGCGCGAATTTCTCCCGCTTGTGGGGACGGGAAGCCGCTTTTCATTTAATGGCGGAGACCTATGCCGAGAGCCGGCATTTTGATGAAGCGGAATGCCTTCGTTGGATATTATATTATCGAAATCGTTTCTGGAAGAAATATGCGTTGAAGCATGAGATTGAATTTGAATTATAGACTTTTATGAAAATACAAATACTCCGGTTCTGCTTAGTTGTTAGTTGTCTTTTGACCTATGTATCTCCGGTTAAGGCGTTAGAATGGTGGGAAAAGGTAGAGTATCTGACTTACTCGCCCCGTTATTTCGGGCCAAATGCCTTTCCGATTCCCGAGTTGGTAGGAGGAAGCCTGTCCAGCCGTTGGGAAGTGGAGCTTCGGGGGGAATATCATAAGACGCGAGGCGATCAGACGAAAGATATCTTTGCCCGTTTGTACATTCCTGTCGTAAAGGGACGTGTAGGGGTGAATGTCAGTTGGGTATTCCAAGAATGGTATGAGATGTCGCCGGAAGTGCGGGATGAGCGTTATGCGGTAGAACTGAAATCCCCGATTGTTTGCCGGGGCGACGTGATCTTTAATTTTTATTTCCAAGCTCTCCGGAGCGAGAAGTGGATGGATATCGTGGTAAGCGCCAACCTGAAAACCGCCAGTGGCGGACGCTTGTGCGACGCTCGTTATACGGATGCGGCCTCTTATTGGTTCGACGCCAATCTGGGACGTACGTTGTGGAAGCGGAAAGATGTAAACGCTTCGATCCGTGTGCAAGCTTTAGCGGGTTTTTATTGTTGGATGACGAACGATGTCGTGAATCGTCAGAACGACGCTTTCTGTTATGGGGCAGGTGTGTTAGGAACCTATCGGGGGTTCTCGTTGGATTGTAATTATGCCGGTTTCCGGGGATATCGGGATAATGGGGATAAGCCGATGATCCTACGGACAAAGCTAAATTATGAGCTTAAGAAAAATATCCTGTCCTTCCAATATAAACATGGAATGAAGGACCATCTTTATGATAGCTATTCATTAGCTTATATCCGTTGTTTCTGAATCTGTAAATAATCTATGCTTTCTTGATCGACCTGAATAACGTGGCGAAGCCATCTGTATAAGCCTTTACGCTGAAATCTTGGATGATATGCTCACGTGAGGCCTTGGCGAACGCTTCCAATCGCTCCGGGTTATCGATAAGCGAGCGGATAGACGCCGCCATTTTTTGAGGAGAAGAAGGCGGCACTAACAATCCGGTGACTCCGTCTATGATTAAGTCTCTTGCTCCCGGTATGTTTGTTACGATACAAGGAACGGAACAAGCCATAGCCTCCCGCACGACTCTCGGGGAGGCATCCCGGTGCGAGGGAAGTATAAACAACTGGGACGTGACCAGAAAAGAGATGGCGTCGGAACGCTGTCCCAGAAAATGAATTTGTGCGCTTACCTTCGACTGTTGGGCTAATTGGAAATCATTTTCCCCATATTCTCCCACGATTGTAAGATGTACCCGTGGATCATCCAATAAGATAAACGCATGAATCAAATCGGTTAAGCCTTTGAACGGCCTGTTCTTCGTCGCTCCGATATAGATGCAACGAAAGGCGTCGTCCGGAATATCGTCTGCTTGTTTGGGCGTACGGACTGCCTCCTTGATCCAATCGATATCAAATGGCTTTGTGCTGGTTGTTAGTCTTTTTCGTGCGATGAATCGGGAGAGATATTCCTCGATATCTTTGGTCTCGCATACGACATGCTCCACGGCGGGATTTAATATGCCTAGATAATAGGTCGGATCGAACCGCTTCAATTTAGCCTGCGTGCCTCGGTATGCGATATTCTTCGCCCGTGTGCCTATGGGAGGCGAATAAAGCGTTTGATAAACCGGAACTACTTGGTGAGTAGATAAGGTCGATCCGATAAGTCTTGATGATTTCGCGCAGGGCACGAATAACGTTCCAGTTGAACTTCGAGGTAATGACCGGCAGATCCAAGGGTGTACAATTCCCATAGATCTTTTTGTCGGTATACGATTGGGGGGAAGCGATATAGATGTTGAAGTCCTCAAGCTTGGACAATCCTTCCAGCATTTTGTAGGTCGCTATGTCGGCTTCTTTATAGACTAAAAGTATATTCATTGTGTATGGATAAAATGGATTTGCTAAGATCGTGAGATATTCTCGTATACTCGCATGAAATGAGCCGCTAATACGTCGGGCATGAATCGCCGTATATTCTCTCGTCCGCCGGAACGCATGGATTCGGCCAGCTTCGGCTCCCTTCAAAACGGCTCTTTTCAGTCCGGGAAAACTCTATCAAGCCGCGCAGTTCTTGCTCATTTCTCGGATCGGTATATAGAGCGGACGATCCGCCCGCCTCTTCCAGACAAGAACCGGTAGCCGCTATCACCGGAATACCGGCAAGCTGGGCTTCTAATATCGGGATACCGAATCCTTCGAAAAACGAGGGATATACAAATAAGGTCGCCATCTGATAGAAAGCGGCTAATTCGTTAAAAGGTATATGGGTCAAGATACGGACGCGACCGGACAGGTTGTTTTCCCGGATATAGGTCTCTACCGTATCCGTATAAGGCGTATGCTTACCGATAGCGATCACGGAGATATCTTCTTTCAGGGCTTTCAGGGCTTTTACCAGAAGCAATAAATTCTTCCGTTCCTCGATGCTCCCTACATATAATATATAAGGCCCGTTTATCTGATATTTCTCGCGTACGGACGATTTCACGTCTTCTTGAACCGCTTGCCCGAATATCGGGTCACAACCTTGGTAAACAACCTCGATCTTGCTTTCCGGAATGTGGAAGAAGTCCCGGATGTCTCGCATCGTCTGCCTGCTGATCGCTATGATCTTGTCCGATCGTAAACAAGCTTGCTTGAATTTGTAGGTATAGATGGAACGATCGATCGGTTTATAAAGCTGCGGGTAACGCAAGAAGATCAAGTCATGTATCGTTACGACCGCTGGGATTCCGTTCTGTTTTAGATTCATAGGAATCTCATTACTCAAGCCATGGAACAGATCTACGTGCTCTTTTCGAAGCGTAGTCGTTAGACCGGAGGTACGCCATAAAGACGGAAATAGTTTATCGAACCTGCCTTCCGGATAATGGAATGAGACACTTGGACGCTCCTCGATCCGTTTCCGTAACGCCTCTTTGCCTTTGCCCGGCGTATAGAGTTGATAGATATGCTCCGGGAAAGAAGTGGACAAACTATTCACTACGAACCGGCTATAATTACCCAGTCCGGTAGCGTTATGCGTAATCCGTTTTGCGTCGAAAGCGATCTTCATAGGCTTGAATTCGATATATTGGGCAAATATACGATATAATTTTAATTACCTTTACCTCATTTCCTTCCGAAATCCGCCGGGATCTCCCCCCATACGGATGTTTCCCATTTGAGGATCTGGGTGGTATAGGTATGGGTGTTCAACCATTTCTCGGCCCGCTCGATGAGGTCGAAGATAGGTTCGTTGATCGGTTTACGTGCTAATAGGGTTTTGCATTTCTTTTTCTTGACCCAGCTGATGGCGTTGCGGCTATCCGAATAGATCGGCAGGGGGGGTTCCCTTTTCTGTTGGAAAGCCGCCAA
>OGPE01001926.1_pt1 | contig 12599 bp, 10 predicted proteins | sample 1552881 | NCBI WGS metagenome assembly OGPE01 (sample SAMEA2580236, study PRJEB22360) | human gut metagenome | biome: human gut; feature: human-associated habitat; material: faeces | place: Denmark | collected 2008/2010 | reverse complement strand
TTTTGACATTTTGGAAGCAAGCATGCCGACAATTCCAAGTCCCATCAGATATCCAAAAAACGAGAAAATAATACTGCAAATGCCAAGCACCAGTGAAACCACTGCAAGCTTAGCGCCCTCTCTCTCGTCATCTATGATAGTCTCATTATTGTAGAGCATCTCAAGACGGATACGCCTTGATTTACGCAGCATAACAAGCATAGGAATACCGAGCACGATAAAAGCGACACAGTTCATTGCCGAAAACTCATTAATCCTGTCGGCCACTCCTCCTCCCTCAAATATTCCCGATGATAAAAGTCCTCCCATATCTACAACAGTATGGAAAATGGCAAGTATCCAGAAATTACGTGTAGACGCGTATATCATGCAAAACAGCACGCCCATGAGACCTGCTGAAATAACCTGTATCAAACAACTGCTGAACTTAACCCCTGCGCCCATATTGGAAAAATGCATCAATCCAAACAGTACGCCTCCCAAAACTACGGCTCCTGCGATTCCACCTTTCGTCTTTGGAAAAGCTCTCAGCAGCAGATTGAACACCACGCCTCTGAACACCAGCTCCTCAACGAGCCCTACAAGGCAGACCGCAATAAAGAAAAAGAGTATGTTGTAAAATGCCTTCACATCACCATGCTCGCTCAAAAAGCACATATAAATACCTGAAACAACAGCATACAGACAATACACTATGAAAAAACCGCCTGTGTATAAGCTTCTGGTCCATCCTGCTGCATTTTCCTTAAAGATATCCCACAGCCCAAATAAATATGTGATGCCAAGAAAAATAACTAAAATAACGGTCTCCACAATAGCCTGCAGCAGATAGTCATCCGCCTTTTCCATGCCCGGAATCAGTCCCAGAACTTTTCCGCTCCACTGCAAGAGTGCAATGAAAATAAAAACTGCAAGAATGGCAAATATTATATTTGCCGGTGCCGAAAGGTTTCTCAATTTCTGTTTCATAACTTTAAATCTCCTCATTTGCGTGTTATTAAGTATGAAAATATTCTATAGCATTTACTTTGACATTGCAAGCGAAGTATTTCATACTGCAATGGGCAGCAAAAAAGCCCTGTCCTTACGAACAGAGCCCTATGCATTATGTTGCACTTACAAGCCTTACTATCACATCAATTCCAGCCGCCCAAAAGAGTATCGCCCCCACGATATATACCTTTGTCTTCTGCTCAAAACCGAAGTGATATCCTGTGTAAATGCCTGCCACTATACAGATGATAGTTAGCAGCGCCACCATTATCATAATGGTGAAAAGTCCGGTACCGAGGAAGCCGAATGCTATTCCTGCAAGAACCGTATAAAATGCGGTGATTCCTGCTATCCTTAACACTCTTTTCATGTCAAGCTGTGCCTGACAGTGCTCCTCAATCCTTTCATTTCTTATAGCCTTTCCTATAAGCCTGATCCCCAGTCCTATCAGTATTCCGATAGAAATTATCTCTCCTAAAAGTGCTTCATCCTTCACCGAGTATTTCCCATTAAGGAAGCTTGACAGGAAATACCCGATATACATTGCTAACAACTGGCAAACTGCAACTATGAAGCAAATGGCTGTAAGCTGTTTCTTATTTACTTTCTGGATCAGGGATCCCTGACATTCCATCGCAACGAAAATCTCCAGTGAGCTTCCCGCCACGATTAACAGATATTCTATCCAGCCCATTTTTGCCTCCCCTTATGTTTAAACATCCTTTAATTAATTATTTGTCGCTATCTGCCTTAGCATCTATTGAAGCTAATTTATATATGAACTTAACGCTGCCCGTCTGTCCATCAGCGATTGCTGAGTATGTCTGATATTCCTCACCTGCGTCAATTACTGCCTGAAGCTTGTCGGTGAATGGCTTTAAGTCACCGTTGTATGCGTCGAGAATCTTGTTGATTCCCTCCTCATTGAACTGTACCATACCGTCTGCAAGTGTGTGTGCACCCTCTGAAAGTGTCTTAGAACCTGTTGTGAGCTGGTCAACACCTGAAACTATCTGATTTGTTCCATCTGCAAGCTGTGAGGCTCCGCTGTTGAGCTGTGCGTTATTTGCTACAAGTGTGTTTGAGCCGTCTACAAGCTGCTTGATACCACTTGTGAGAGTTGGTACTGAGTTCATGAGTGATTGTGTTCCGGCTGAAAGCTGGCTTGCTCCGGCATTGAGTGCTGTTGCTCCGACATTAAGTGTATCATTGTTTTTAACTAACTCGTTTGAACCATTTACAAGGCTGGTGATTCCTTTTGTCAGCTCTGGTAATTTATCTGCAAGACTTTGTGTGCCTGTCTGAAGCTCTGTAGCTCCTGTTGCAAGCTGTGTAGTTCCTTTTGCTAAATCAGAAGCTCCGCTTGACAACTCAGATGCTCCATCTGACAACTGTCCTAAACCAGCATCTAATGATGACGCACCATCTGATACCTTTGCTGAGCCATCCTTTAAAGCTTGCACTGTGGAAGCACTGTCTGTTACACTTTGGTTCACGGCAGAATATACTGATACAGCACCTTTTCCCTGAGATAGACCAACAAGTATCTGATTATAAGTTGCAGATGGATTCTGATTCTGCATATTAGTCAAAGCATCTATTATATCTCCTGCATTGTTTACTGCTGCATCCGCTGCTGCTGATACATTGTCTGCTGTAATCTTATCTGTATCAATATATCCAAGAGTTTTAAATAATGTTCCGACATTTAATTCATTCAGTGGTTCCAGAGTTTTATTTATATTGGTTTTGATTGTTTCAGGCATATCTGATAAAGATTGTGTCAACTGACCAACTCCTTCATCAACCTGCTTTGCTCCTGCTGCAAGAGAATCAGCTCCTGTTTTTGCCGTATCAATACTTGTCTTTAGCTGTGCTGCACCTGCAGATACTCCTGCTGCGCCCTTGTTTGCAGCATTAATACCATCCGAAAGCGTTTTTGCCCCATCATTAAGGCTGGTCACACCTGTTGCAAGACTTCCTGTGTTGTCATTAAGCTGGTTCAAGCCTGTATTTAACTGACTTGCTCCATCCGTATATGATTTCAAACCATCCTTAAGTGTTGCACTTCCACTTGCCAGTTGGCCTGCTCCGCTATTAAGCTTATCTGCTCCATCAACTAATGCACCTGTACTGTTTTCAAGTGTATTCAGTCCACCATTGAGTGTGCTTGCTCCATCTGTATACGTCTTAAGTCCATCCTTAAGTGTTGCACTTCCACTTGCAAGCTGACCTGCTCCACTATTAAGCTTATCTGCTCCTGACACAAGGGCACCTGTACTGTTTCCAAGTGTATTCAATCCACCACTTAATGTACTTACACCATCAGTATATGTCTTAAGTCCACTCTGCAGTGTGCCAACTCCTGATGCGAATGTGCCGAGCTTGCTCTGCAATGTTGAAAGTCCGTCAGCAAGTGTGTCAGTACCCTCTGCCAGTGTTTTTGAACCATCCTGAAGCTGTGTTGAGGCATCCTTTAAGTCATTTATCATGTCATCGAGGTCTGATGTGTCAATTCCGTCTGTGCTTACATAATCAGATGCGTTTACCACGAAGGTCATGGCTGCAGGCATTGAGAAATTCTCCACATCTGCTGTCATTTCCATGTATTCAGGGATATTTACATCGCCATCGAGATCTCCGTCCTTGATTCCGAGGCTGTCCTTTAAGCCCGGAAGAGCATAGCCGAGCACTACGCTTGATGAGTTGCTTACCTCAGCCTTGCCGTTTGTCACTTCGATATTCTCGAAGCCATCACCGAGTACAAGTCCTGTTATTGCTGCAAATGGTACGGAAACTGTCTGCTTCTCGCCGTTTACTGTCTCTGTATATGATGTGGTATTTGTGTAGTCAAAACGGATTTTGACCTTTCCTGATTTTCCTGCAAGATCCTCAGGTGAGATTTCTTTTCCATCGAGGTAATATGTAACCTTCTGTGTTACAGGCGGTTCCTCTGTTGCTGTACCCTGGTAGTAAATGTCCTTGCCACCGGCCTGCCAGGTGAGCTTGTCACCGCTTTGTGTGAATTTTTCCTTGCCCTTTACGTTCTCGATATCTGAAAGGTTTGAAGCATCCTCCAAGGTATCCTTTTTGTCTTTATTTTTAAGGTGATCTACTACGATTGTTTTGTTTACGTTGCCGTTTGCATCTGAGATGAGGTATACGCTCTCGTCCTTGTCTGCGTCGTTATCCTTTAATGATACGCTGTCCATGAGCTTATCTGCTATGTCATCAGCATCCTTGCTGCTGTCTGTTGTGCTGTCTGCCTCGGCTGTGACTGCGGTGCTGTTCTTCTCTGCAAAAACTGCTGTTGCTCCGATTCCTGTACCTACAAGTGCTATTGTGAGGACTCCGGCTACAACACGGACAATATATTTACTTTTTAACTTTTCTTTCAATTCTGGTAATTTCATGTCTTATTCCTCCTGATTTTATTTTTGAGGTTATATTTTTATGTTATGAGGGTCAAAAAGTATTTTATCCCTCATTTATGATTAATCAGATTACTAAGCTGTCAGGTTCTTGTTTTTAAAGCCTGCGCTTGTGGCACATATTACTTTGTCAAAAATCATAAACATTGACGGAAGTATAAATACTACTACAAACATACTGATAATTGCGCCTCGTGCAAGCAGTATACAGATAGAACTGATCATATCAATGTTTGAATAAAGTCCTACACCAAAGGTTGCGGCGAAGAAACAGAGTGCACTGACGATAACTGAGTTTGTCGAATCTGCAAGTGCCTTTGTGATTGCCGGCTTTTTGTCCATTCCGGTGTATCTGTTCTTTCTGTACTTTGTGGTCATAAGTATCGCATAGTCAACCGTTGCACCAAGCTGTATGGTTCCGATTACGATGCTCGCGATAAACGGAAGCTTTGTTCCTGTAAATCCCGGAATTCCCATGTTTACAAAGATTGCAAACTCGATGACCGCTACAAGTATGATTGGAAGCGATACTGATTTGAATACTACGAGGATGATAAGGAATATCAATACGATTGATACTGCACTTACACGCTTAAAGTCTGTATCTGTGATAGTGATAAGATCCTTTGTACAAGGTGCCTCACCGATAAGCATTGCGTCCTCGCTGTAATTCTTTACTATCTTTTTAATCTCTGTAATCTGGTTGTTTACCTCATCAGATGCTGTCTCATATTTTGATGAAACAAGCATCATCTGGTAATCACCGTTTTTGAATATCTCCTTTGCCTCATCCGGCACCATATCATCCGGTATTGTAGGTCCAAGTATTGAGTCAAGTGATACTGCAAGCTTTACTCCATCGACCTTCTTGATATCATCTATCATGCTTATGCTGTCTGCCTTTGACATATCGCTCGGCGCGATGATGATATGTGTGGCACCCATAGCATACTCCTTGTCGAGTCTTTCATTGGCCTGCTTACTGTATGCACTGTCAGGCATGGTTCCTGCAAGGTCATAGTAGACCTGATCATGAGTGTATCCGTATATTGCCGGGATGAGCACTACGATGAAAATCACTGCAAGTATCTTATAATGATTTGTTACCCAGCTTGCAATCCTAGAAACATCCGGCATAAGAATCTTGTGCTTTGTCTTCTCGATTGCCTTATCACATGCAAGAATCAGTGCAGGGAGAATTGTTACACATCCGATAACTCCGAATACAACGCCCTTTGCCATTACGATTCCCAGGTCAAGTCCAAGTGTAAAGCTCATGAAGCAGAGGGCTACGAAGCCTGCGATTGTTGTGATTGAGCTTCCTGTTACTGAAACAATTGTGTGGGAAATGGCATGTGCCATGGCTCGCTTCTTGTCTCCGTCATATCTGTCTATCTGCTCCTGATAGCTGTGCCACAGGAAAATCGAATAATCCATTGTTACGGCGAGCTGCAATACTGCTGTCAGTGCCAGTGTCAGATATGAAATCTGTCCCTGTATAAAGTTTGTTCCCAGGTTATAGATAATAGCCATTCCTATGCTTAGGAGGAATAACATCGGAACAATTATTGAATCCATTGTAATTCCCATGACAAGCATTGAAAGCAATGCTGCTATGATGACATATATAGGAGCCTGCTGCATAACAAGTGTCTTTGTATCTGCGTTGACCGCTGCCATTCCTGCTACGAAGCAGTGGTTTTTCACCATCTTATCCATCTTGTTGACGGCTTCCATTGTCTCATCCGAACCCATTGTGTCACTATAGGTGACAAGCATGAGCTGGCTGTTTGCATCCTTGTTGTTGAATGCGTCGTACACCTCATCCGGAATTGCCTCTCTTGGCAATGTGGAATCAGCGATTGTTCCGTACCAGATGACATCATTTACACCCTTAAGGTCCTCAATGTCATCAGCCAGAGTCTCTATGTCCTGATCCTTCATATCCTCCAAGATCACAAATGACAACGCTCCGGTTCCAAACTCATCTACCATGATATCCTGGCCCTTCATAGTCTCTATCTGGCTTGGCAGATAAGAAAGGATATCAAAGTTGATTCTCGTGTTGATAAAGCTGATTCCCGACGGTATAAGCAGTGCAAATGCAACTATCAGTATCAGCACACGATGTTTTACGACTCCTTTTCCAAATTTAATCATTAGATTCACCACTCTTTCTTTTTTTCGTATTGAAGTATAAAAAAAAAGACCGAATAAATAAATATTCAATCTCTTCGATTTGTCATGTGAGATATACAAATCCATCAATTTGTATATCCGATATGACACATATATGATATTGTATTTGATTTCTGACACTTTTTCACAGCATTTTCATATTTATATGAACACATGCCTCTTTATGATTCTGCTTTATGAGCTTGCTTAAGCCGTCATTTTCCATGACAATTGTCCTCTACAGCTCACTTAATATATCATCCATTGAGCGCGTAATCAGATACATGTATGCCTCAGCCATCTCCTTCGGCTCAATGTCATCCATGCCCTGGGCTATCCAGCCCTCCGTGATAAAGCACAACGACTGCGCATAATATGTAGAAATCACCTCAGGTGTGAGCCAGCGGTATTTGGATTTCTTTCCTGTGCTCTTTTCGCTTATGATATTCATAAACATCTCGCAGACGCATTTCATGGCAATCTGATTAAACGTCACTGCCCCCTCCAGCTTTAGTGCTTTCTTGTAAAAAACACTGTTTGCCGAGATATTATTGAGCATCAGCACAATCGCTTCAAAAATCATTCCGGCATTGAGCAGGCTTGATGGGCTCAAGCAGCTCGGTTTTGATAATCCACTCTATCAGCTCGTACTTGTCCTGAAAATGATTGTAAAACGTGGGGCGGATAACTCCGGCCTTGTCCGTTATCTCTTTAATTGTAATCTTATCGATTGGCTTTTTCGCTGAAAGCTCTATAAGGCTCTCAGCGAGCACCAGATCTATTGCATTCTTACCTTGCTGTGTCATTACTCATCAAACTCCATCGTGACAAAGTAGCCCTTCTCAGTCTCCCTCACATCCACGACATCGCCCTCGCGGCTTTTGAGCCTCTCGCTGACCACGTAGTTTCCCGACATGGCAATTGCATGCTCTATCGTATAATAATATGAAGTTGGAAGCTTGCTCTCTGTTACCTTCAGATGGTCACCGACCTTGGTAAGTCCGGGTCTCTCCATCTTAAACTCCATCCGACGCATTCTGTCGCCTTTCTGTTACTGCTTAATTGTCCTCTTTTCTATCCTCAACAAACGTTGCCTCAAACTCCTTTTGCTTGTTGTAGGCGCTCTCAGCCTTTGTAGCACGGCTTGTAATCCAGATATTTGATACTCCGTTGAAAATCAGTATGATACCGACAACAACAGTGGCTGTCTTCATTACATCAAATGCATTTGTCACGCAGATTATTCCAAAAATCAGACTGATTATTGAAAAAATCAGGCCGACACTCCAGCCTCCGTAACCGTATTTTCTGGCATCCACTGCCTCAATAATGCTCCTGATGCTATGAAAAATGAGCACCAGACCAATGACTATAGGTATCAGGCTCACCACAACCTTTGGCTGTACCAGAAACCATATACCTACTGCCAAAACCACAAGCCCCAGCATCGCTGAAAAACCATTCGTGACTATATTCAAAAAATAGCTGCACATATAGACCACTCCGATGATGATAAGCACTACCGCAAGCACATTGGCCACAATCGTGAGCACCGAAGCTCTCCATATGATAAACACCAGTCCCAGCGCTATGCAAAGCACTGATGACAGTAGAAAATCAGCCTTTATTCTGCCTAAAAACTCCTTCATACACGACCTCCTTTATATATCCTGCCCTACATTACTTTTCTAATTCTGTTCCTCTGCACTTTTCTTAACCAGGTCAAGAACAGTCTGAAGCTCAGCCCCCTCAACCGGTGCAGCTCCATATCCAAGACGCTTGTAATCCTCTGTAATCTCAACCAGCTCAGTAGTTTTATCGCCCTTCGCATCAATTACAAAATATCTGCCCTGTGATGCAGCATCATCCCACACGAGATAAGCACGGATTGCGCAGTTTGGAGCCATATCTCTTGTCGGGAAATCAACTCTGGTGACATTAAGCGTATCAGAAATCTGCATAGACATAACAGAGAAATCCTCCTCCATATATGGATACATACGCTTCTGCTGATATGCCTCCTCGTACAGCTCATCTATTAGCTTTTCCTTCTCATCGGCGAGTCTGTCCATGAACTCTTTTCCGCCACCCTCAAACATCTTCGCCGGCAGGAAAATATGCTCATACTGCATACGCTCAAAGATGACATACTGCTCTGCTGTCATCTGTACAGTCTTGCCCTTTGTCGGTGATGTAGGATGTCCCTCTCTTCTGGCCTTTTCCACTGCCTCAATCTTTTCTACAAGAGGCTTTTTGAAAATCAGATTGTGAGTGAACGGGTTGAATGCGATACCATCAAGCTTTGACTCTTTATTTGCCACCATATTGTTGACTGCAAGAAACGGCATATTTACAATGCATGGTGACGGATGATCCTTAGAAAGCTGTGCCTTTGAGGTATAAATCGGCATGAAAGCCTCTCCCTCACCGTTTTTAATAAATAGCGGAATCGGCTTGTTGTTCTCTCCGACATTTGCAGGTACCAGGAATCTGCTCTTAGTGCATTTTTCAATGAGCTTATTGAGCGTCTCCGCCTTTTTGTCGCTTGAATACTGTGTCATCAGCGCCTCAACCTCCGGGTTTTGCACCTCAAGAGTGAAGGCCGGATCATCCTTTAATTTATTTTTGATTTTATTTTTATCCATTTATATTTTTTGTTCCTTTCATTGTAGTTTTATTAAGCATTTGAACCTTCTGGTTCTTCTCCATCTTCAGTATTCTCTTCTTCTTTTTTCTTTTTTGTTTCTTTGTTTTCTGTATCTTTGTTTTTTTCTTCTTGTTTTCTTTCATTATTTTTTATTTCTTCTTTTACTTCTTTTTCAACTTCTACAATTTTTTGTACTTGTCCTTGTTTTTTGTCAAATTCCATTTTTAATATAAATATTGCTGCTATCATATAAATTGATGCTATTAGTACATACATAACTTCAAAATATCCAATTTTGTATGGATAAAACGCATTTAATCCTATATATAACATGTTTAAAATTGTTGATAATGTTATTGAATATATTCCCATATTAAAAATAGCTACATATCTGATTTTTAATCTTAGTATCATTGTTGCTAGATATCCAATTGTGCTTATTAAAATAACGTAAAATAATGTATTTATTAAATACATAGCAAATGCATACATAAATAATACTAAAAATAAATTTAAATATAGTTTTGACATCCCGCTTCCGCTTAAATAATTTATTAAATCTGCTTTATTAAATTCTGTTATTCCTAATTCTCCAAATAAATCTTTGTAATTATAATTTGTTGTTCCACTTACATTTGCTTCTTTTAATATTAATTTATTTTTTAATATAATTACCGCATTTTCTTCATCATTTACATCATTAACATATTTATTTATTGTTTGCTCGTCGTCTGTATTAGTATCTACAATAATTTTTCCAAAATTCTCATTTTCATCAGTTATTATATCTTGATTATCTACTGATAATGTTCCATCTTTGTATGTTAACTCGGGAGCTTTTTCATCTATATATTTTGCAATATCTTTTATTTTTAAACTTGTTCTATATATTGTTGCCATTCCAGATATTAAAGCTATTATTAACATTAGTATTGCTAGGTATTTTATTGCACTTTTTAATCCTTCAGCAGATAATTCTGAGTATTTATCAATTTTATCAATTGAATACCATACTTTTTTGAAAAAGCCTTTTTTCATTTCATCCTTTTTTTCGTTATTAGTTTTTTCTGTTTCTTTTTCATTGACATTTTGTGGTTCTTTTTTCAATTTATTCCCACTCCCTTCTAATACTGCTATCAATATGTTTTAAGTTTGCATTAAAAATCACTTCATCATTTATTTTGACATTTTTTCCTGTTATATCTACTGTTACATGATATGTTCCTACTCTTCCAAGTATTGGGCATTTTTTGCCATTTATTGTTACAAATAATTGTTGTTTTTTAAATGCGTCTTTTATATCTCTTACAATATATCTTATTTTATCAATTCCTCTAAACATGTCTCTTCCAGTGTGAATGTTTACTCCATCCATATATCCGCAAGGTATTATTGCAACTTTTGTTTGTTTTTTTGTTTTGTATGAATTTGAATATCCAATATTGAAATTTTTAGGAAGTTCTTTTATTTCTGCTACATTTGATTTTAAGTATCCTATCTTTCTTAGTCCCATAGAGTTTGTAAATGATATTCTTCCTGTAAATGCTGAACCTATTCTTACTGCGTTTAGGTGCATGTTTGGAAATTTTATAAATGCTGATGTGTTGCAAACATGTAACATTCCTGTTTCTATATCGTTCATTTTTAATGTTTCTATACAGTCTAAAAATCTATTAAATTGTGTTTTAGTGTAATTATCGTCATAGTATGAGTTTGAAAAATGTGTAAATGTTCCTTCTATTTTTATATTTTTTAATGGTTTTATTGTTTTTACTATTTCTTCTCTATCTGTGTAAATAAAACCATATCTTCCAAATCCTGTATCTATTTTTAAGTGTACATGTATTGTTTTATTTAATTCTTGTCCTACTTTTTCTACTTCTTCTGCTGATTCTTTTGAACCTATTGTTAAAACAATATTATTTTCTACTAATTTTTCTATATCTTCTTTTATAGCTGTTGAAGATAGCATTAAAACCTTTGCTTCTTTTTCTGTAATTCCTGCTTGTCTTATTTTTAAAGCTTCTTCTATTGTTGCTACTGCTAAATAATCTATTCCATTATCTATTAAAAACTTTGAGTACTCTACAATGCCTAGTCCATATCCATTTGCTTTTATAACTGCTATTATTTTTACTTTTTTTCCGTTATCATCTGGTAAATTTTTTTCTGCATATTCTTTTATTTTTTCTATGTTATATCTTAAATCTTCTTTATTTATTACTACAGCTTTCACGTTTTCCTCCATGTACAAATGTCCAAAAAGAACCGTCCCTTTTGGACACTATAATTTTCTTTTGATTTGTCTTAAGGTTCTAAATGCTTTTTCTGAAAATTTATATAGTTTATATCTTACTGGTTTGAATGGTATATAAATTTCTCCTATAAATTCTGTAAATTTTGCTCCAAATCCTTTTTTGAATCTATATAATCCATATTGTGGATGGTTTTCGTCAACAACTCCTGATACTCCTCTAAAGTCGTATATATCATCATGTCTTGCTATTGCCATTTTTATCATTTCCCATTGTAATAAATAGTTTGGCATTAAATTTCTGTGTTGATTGCTACTTGCTCCATATAAGTACCATGTTTTGTTTCCATAGAATATTGGTATTACTCCTGATATTGGTTTTCCGTCATAATATGCCATTAATAGTTTCATGTGTCCACCTGGTACCATGTTGTCATACATTTTTTCGAAGTATGATAATGGTCTTGTTATAAATCCATCTCTGTTTCCTGTTTCAATCATGATTTTGTGGAAGTCTTTTAAGTCTTCTCTTGTTCCTTCTTTTACTGTTACTCCTTTTCTTCCTGCTAGACGGATATTATATCTCCATTTTTGATGGAATCCTGCCATTATTTCTTCTTCTGTTTTGTCTTTTATGTCTAGTCTGAATACAAATCTTGGTTGAATTTCGTCTTTGAAGTCTTTTGCGTCATCTTTTATTTTGTATCCTAAGTTTGTTACTATATCTCTAAATGCTTGGTCATCTTTTTCTATGTCTGGCTCTATTCTTAAACCTATCGCATTATATTTTTTTGCTAATTCTTTTGCTCCGTCTGTTAGTTGTTTCATTACTGATATGTCGTGTATGTCACATACTGGCCCTCTTGATGCATACATTATGTTCCCAAATATTGGCATTTTTCTTATCCATACACATAGTGATCCTATTATGTTTTTGTCTTGGTCTTCTGCTAGTATTACTTCTGGTTTCCAGTTTGGCTTTTTTATTTCTGCCCATTCTAGTGATTGTTGAAAGTTACATCTTTCGTTTTCTTCTAAAAATTTTTTGTATTCTTTTTTCGAGTCTTCATCTTCTACAAATCTCATTTTTTGTTTT
>OGPE01001911.1_pt1 | contig 12657 bp, 9 predicted proteins | sample 1552881 | NCBI WGS metagenome assembly OGPE01 (sample SAMEA2580236, study PRJEB22360) | human gut metagenome | biome: human gut; feature: human-associated habitat; material: faeces | place: Denmark | collected 2008/2010 | reverse complement strand
CTGCGCTTTGCCGGAGAAAACGGCGTGGCCGCCTACGGCGTCATCATGTACGCCTGCTTCCTGTTCATTGCTGTGTATGTGGGCTACGCCTTCGGCAGTGCGCCCATCGTCAGCTTCCACTACGGTGCAGGCAACCGTGCCGAGGTGCACAACCTGTATGAAAAGAGCCTGCGGCTCATTGCGGTGGTGGCCGTCACCCTGACGCTGGCTTCCATGTTCATCATCCCCTGTGTGGCGCGCATTTTCGTGGGCTACGATGCGGAGCTGCTGGCCCTGACCAGCCGGGCCTTCCGGCTGTACGCCCTGAGCTTTGTCATCATGGGCTTCAACGTGTATGCCTCCTCCTTCTTCACCGCGCTGGGCGACGGCGTGACCAGTGCGCTGATCTCCTTCCTGCGCACGCTGGTGTTCCAGATCGCGGCGGTGCTCATCCTGCCCGCCATTCTGGGCATTGACGGCATCTGGCTGGCCGTGACAGCCGCCGAGCTGGCCGCTCTGCTGGTCAGCATCGGCCTGTTCATTACCAGAGACCAGCAGTTCCATTACCGCAAGGCGGAATAACCGCAAACAAAGAAAGGACCCTCGGCGGGTCCTTTCTTTGTTCAGAATGTAAACTCCACGAACTCGCAGTTTTTGATGCCTGCCGCCGCGTACTCCTCGTTGGTCATATCGTAAAAATAGGACTGCACCACCCGGGCAATGCCGTTGTGGGCCACCAGCAGGTAGGTCTTGTCGGTGTCGGCCCGGAGCTCGTCCAGCAGGTTGTAGATGCGCTGGGCCAGCTGCATCATGCTCTCGCCGCCGGAGTAGCGGTCGGCAAAGTGGGTCTTGGAGATGCGGAACTCCTCGCCGTCCCGGGGCGTGCCCTCGTAGCGGCCAAAGCACTGCTCCCGGAGCCGGGGCTCACACCGGGCAGGAATGCCGGTGGCCTCTGCAATGGCCCGGGCGGTGTCGGCGGCGCGGGACAGGGGAGAGTACAGGATCTCATCGATGCGAAGGCCGCTGGTCCGGAGCTTATCGCCCAGCTCCCGGGCCTGGGTGCGGCCTTTTTCGGTCAGGGGGCTGTCGGTCATGCCGCAGATCTTGTTTTCCACGTTCCACACGGTCTCGCCGTGGCGGGTGAAATAGATCTTGTGCGCCGCCTTGGCCAGCCTGTGATCCCGCAGGGTGACGGTGCTGCCCTCGTTGATGTCCAGCCGGGTCAGCTCGGCATCCGGGTAGGGGAGAACCCGCTGCGTGCCGTCGGCAGCCTCCAGCAGGACATCACAGAGCACGGGCTGGCCCTCGGGCAGCTCCTCGCAGCCATAAAGCTGCTCCTCAATGCGCAGAACGCGGTAGTTTTTTTCTTCCATCCTCTTCGACCTCTTTCGGGCAGATTGTTTCTTACATTATAAAACGGCAGCGGGGCCCCGTCAACGCTTGACAGCCCCGTGTGCCGCCTGATAAACTAGGCGCAAGGGATAAAAACGCCAAAAGGAGAGAAAAAGTTGAACATTACAGAACTGCGGTATCTCGTCGCCATCATGGAATGCGGATCTGTGAGTGCGGCGGCAAAGCGGCTGTATGCCGCTCAGCCCAACGTGAGCAAGGCGCTGAAAAATCTGGAAGAAGAATACCATCTCCGCATTTTTGAGCGGTCATCCACCGGCATGATCCCCACGGAGCAGGGGCGGCACTTCATCGAGCAGGCCGAGCGGGTGCTGCGGGAGGTGGACCGGCTGGACCGGAGCGTGCAGGAGGAGCAGGAGCGCTGCGCCGAACTGCGGGTAATGATCCCCCACGCTACCTATGCCTCCTATGCGGCGGTGGATTATCTGGAGCAGGCGGCCTCCATTGAGCGGCTCCACATCCACATCCGGGAGGGCGGCTCCATGGAGGCGCTGGATCATGTCCTGCGGCAGGGGTATCATCTGGCTCTGCTGCGGTACGCCGTGGAGGATGACGAGCACTATACCCATTACTGCGCCCGGCGGGGCCTGAAAATGGAACCCATTATGGATTTTGAATACAGTCTGCTGACCAACCGGGACGGCCCGCTGGCCCGGAAGGCGATCCGCGACCTGTCTGAACTGGACAAGTATATGGAGATCCTCCACGATGATTTCCAGCTGCCCGGCGAGGAGGGCGGCGACGGTGTGCGCTGGCATGTCAACCCGGAACGCCGCATCCATGTGTATGAGCGGTGCAGCCAGTTCTCGATCCTGCAGCGGCTGCCCACGGCCTACATGTGGGCATCGCCCATGCCCCGCAGGGCACTGGAGCAGTACCATCTGGTGCTGAAGAAGTGCCCGGCCCAGCGCCAGCAGATGCGGGATGTGCTGGTCTACCCGGACAAGGGCCGACTGCGCCCCGAGGAGCAGGCCTTTGTGGATCTGCTCCACAAGGAAGCGGCTTCCACCGTGAAATAAAGGGGCTTTCCGGCTAAGGCACGGCAAAGGTTGCTCCTTTTGGAATTGACAGAAAAACCAATAAATGGATGCAAAACCGGGCGAAAATAAGTGCCCGGTTTTATTTTTGCTGATAAATGGTCAAAAAATAAACGGAAAAACGGCAAAAATTCTTTGCAGCTATATCGGAAACGATATGACCCCATGCCGGAAAGATATTTCTCCGCTGGAAAAAAGTGTGCTACCATGAGGCCAGAAAAGAGCCCCGGGTATGCGGCAGAATGGGGCCGCGGCCGGCAGGGGCAAAAAGGAGGTTTCTGGTATGATTAGTTTCCTGCTCTGTCTTGCGATCCTGGTGGGCGGATACTTCGTCTATGGCAAGATCGTGGACAATACCTTCGGCCCGGACGACCGTGAAACGCCTGCTGTGCGCATCAACGACGGCGTGGACTATGTCGTGATGCCCCAGTGGAAGCTGTTCCTCGTCCAGCTGCTGAACATTGCGGGCCTTGGCCCCATCTTTGGTGCCATGCAGGGCGCTCTGTGGGGCCCCGTGGTGTTCCTGTGGATCACCTTCGGCACCATCTTTGCCGGTGGTGTGCATGACTACTTCTCCGGCATGATGAGTGAGCGCAACGACGGTGCTTCCATCGCGGAGATCACTGGCAAATACTTAGGCCCTGTGATGCAGAACGTGATGCGTGTGTTCTCTGTTGTGCTGCTGATCATGGTGGGTACCGTGTTCGCTGTCGGTCCTGCCGGTCTGATCGTTGAGCTGTGCAGCCAGAGCGGCGCATCCGGCGTGATGACTTCGCTGCTGTTCTGGCTGGTCATCATTCTGACCTACTACTTCATCGCGACCTTTATCTCCATCGATGCGGTCATCGGCAAGATCTACCCCGTGTTCGGCATCTGCCTGATCATCATGGCCATCGGTGTCATCTTTGGCATCTTCACCAACCCTGCCTATACCATCCCTGAGATCTGGGATCACTTCGGCAGCATGCACCCGTCGGGCACGCCCATCTGGAGCTTTATGTTCATCACGGTTGCCTGCGGCGCGATCTCCGGCTTCCACTCCACCCAGTCGCCTCTGATGGCCCGCTGCATGAAGAGTGAGAAGCAGGGCCACTTCGTGTTCTACGGTGCCATGGTCTGCGAGGGTGTCATTGCCCTGATCTGGGCCGCTGCAGGCTGCTCTCTGTACGAGGTCACCGATGGCCTGAACACCGGTCTGGCACAGGCACTGGCAATGGGGCAGTCCAAGGCCATCTATGATGTCTGCTCCAAGACCATGGGCGGCGTGGGCATCGCACTGGCCATGATCGGCGTGGTCGTCTGCCCCATCACCTCCGGCGATACCGCCTTCCGTTCTGCCCGCCTGACCCTGGCCGACTGGTTCAAGATCGATCAGGACAGCTACGGCAACCGCCTGAAGCTCTGCGTTCCCGTGCTGGGCGTGGGCGCTTTCCTGGGCATCGGCAACGCGCTGGGCTTCATCAACTACACCGTGATCTGGCGCTACTTCAGCTGGACCAACCAGACGCTGGCCATGATCGTTCTGTGGGCCGCTTCCATGTACCTGTTCAAGGAGAAGAAGAACTACTGGATCACCGCAGTGCCCGCTGCCTTTATGAGCGCCGTGTCCGCTACTTACTTCGTGCTGGCTCCCGAGTGCCTGGGCGGCCTGCTGAACCATAAGACTGCCGAGGGCGCTATCGTCTATAACACCGCAGTTGCTTACCCGGTGGGCATCCTCTTTGCGATCGCCATGCTGGCGCTGTTCATCTATGCAACCAAAAAGCAGACGGTGAAAAAGACTGCATAATTGACATTTCCCCCTCTTCAACCTTCTCGATACCCATTCACAACCGCAAAAGCCGCCTGCCGGGCCGTCCGGCAGGCGGCTTTTGCTTGTGCAGAGAAACAACGAATTGCGGCAAAAAGAACAGGAATGCAGACAAGATGCACAAAAATATGCCAAAAAGTTTGGCAGGGTGCACTGAAAACGGAAAAACACCCGCTGAAACGATTTCGGAAAAGAAGTTTTGCCGAGGATACGTTAAAAAATATTTGCCGGGATTCCCGGGAACGGCTGACTTATATAGTTTTTGATATAAGGGCCATTCTGGAAGGATATTACCAGACTTATGAAGATTGTGTTAACATAGGGCCAAGGAATGGCCGTGACGGGGCAGAATGGGGCTCCGGGCACGGACGATAAAAGGAGGTTTCTGGTATGATTAGTTTCTTACTCTGTCTGGCGCTCCTGATCATCGGCTACTTTGTCTATGGCAAGATCGTTGACAATACGTTCGGACCGGACGACCGCGAAACTCCTGCTGTGCGCATCAACGATGGCGTTGACTACGTTGTGATGCCCCAGTGGAAGCTGTTCCTCGTCCAGCTGCTGAACATCGCAGGTCTGGGACCCATCTTTGGTGCACTGCAGGGTGCTCTGTGGGGCCCCGTGGTGTTCCTGTGGATCACCTTCGGCACCATCTTTGCCGGCGGCGTGCATGACTACTTCTCCGGCATGATGAGCGAGCGCAACGACGGCGCTTCCATCGCTGAGGTCACCGGCCGCTATCTGGGCCCCGTGATGCAGAACATCATGCGTGTGTTCTCTGTGGTGCTGCTGATCATGGTCGGTACCGTGTTCGCAGTCGGCCCCGCAGGCCTGATCGTGACCCTGTGCAAGAACGGCGGTATGTCCGGTCTGCTGACCACCACCCTGTTCTGGCTGATCATCATTCTGGCCTACTACTTCATCGCAACCTTTATCTCCATCGATGCCATCATCGGTAAGATCTACCCCCTGTTCGGCATCTGCCTGATCATCATGGCTGTGGGCGTTATCTTTGGTATCTTCACCAACCCTGCCTACACCATCCCCGAGATTTGGGCAAACTTCAGCAATATGCACCCCTCCAACACCCCCATCTGGAGCTTCATGTTCATCACCGTTGCCTGTGGTGCTATCTCCGGCTTCCACTCCACCCAGTCGCCTCTGATGGCTCGCTGCATGAAGAGTGAGAAGCAGGGCCACTTCGTATTCTACGGTGCAATGGTCAGCGAGGGCGTTATCGCTCTGATCTGGGCCGCTGCCGGCTGCGCACTGTACACCATCACCGACGGCAAGATGGTCGGTCTGGCCGAGGCTCTGGCTGCCGGTCAGTCTGCCGCTATCTACGACGTCTGCCTCAAGACCATGGGTAAGGTTGGCGTGGCACTGGCTATGATCGGTGTCGTTATCTGCCCCATCACCTCTGGTGATACCGCGTTCCGTTCCGCTCGTCTGACCTTGTCCGACTGGCTCAAGATCGATCAGGACAGCTACGCAAACCGCCTGAAGCTCTGCGTTCCCGTTCTGGGCGTGGGCGCATTCCTGGGCATCGGCAATGCACTGGGCTTCATCGACTACACCGTCATCTGGCGTTACTTCAGCTGGACCAACCAGACGCTGGCTATGATCGTCCTGTGGGCTGCTTCCATGTACCTGTTCAAGGAGAAGAAGAACTTCTGGATCACCGCAGTGCCCGCTACCTTTATGAGCGCTGTGTCCTGCACCTACTTCGTGCTGGCTCCTGAGTGCCTGGGCAAGATGATCAACACCTATGCAGACGGCAAGCTGGTGGCTTACAACACCGCAGTTGCATATCCCATCGGCATCGTCTTTGCAATTGCTATGCTGGCGCTGTTCATCCATGCAACCAAGAAGAACACCGAGAAGAAAGCCGCATAACCCATTCATAGCGGCAATTTCTCAGTAAAACAAACCGGCCGCTGTCAGCTCAGCGGCCGGTTTCCTGTTTTTGGCTAAGAGTGCGGGTTGGGCCTTGCATTTTCTTTGCCGGAGTGGGAAAATGGGTACAAACAAAAACGCAAAAGAGGGATGAACGTTATGCTCTTCAAACCTGCACAATTGGGCCTTGCCAGGCTCGACCCCGCCGAGCTGGCGGCTGACCGGAAAGCCTGCAAAAAGATCGGCCCCTGCGGCGTGGGCAAAAAAGCCCTGTATCTGAACAGCTTTTACATCGACCGCCGCTACTACCTGCCCTACACCAGCATCACCCGTGTGTTCAAGCGGGTGGCCATGAGTGCGGGCGGCTTTACCGGCAAGGGAATGTTTGCCTCCATGGCCTACCTTGTGGTGGAGTACGACGGCGGCAAACAGAAGCAGTGCAACTTCAAGGACGAGCGGGACGTGGATGCCCTGCTGGAGCTGCTGGCAAAGCAGCAGCCCCAGATCCGGCTGCTGAGTGTCGCCGGGGAGCAGGCGTTGCAGAAAAAGGCCGAGGAAAAGGCTGCCCGCAAGCTGCCGGAGCTGTCTGACGATGCCAAACACACCGTGACAGTCCTGCGCAGGGCAAAGGAGTATCTGGACGCAAAGCCCGAGCTCTCCAATGAGCTCAGTGCTGCCCAGCGCCGCAAGCGCGCCCAGCTCAAGAGCAAGCCGGTCTACCGCTATGTGGCCCTTGCCATCTTCCTGTTCGGCACGGCCGCCGCGGCCTACGGCCTGTACGCGGTGTTCACCCACACCGGCAGCTACGGCGTGTACTTTGCATTGTTCGGTTTTGCAGCCATCTTCCTCTTTTCCAGCTACAACATGCTGCCCACTGCGCACAATAACAACAACGCCATTATGAAGCGGGCCGATCAGGCCGATGCCGCCATGGCGGAGTATGTGAAGCACTACCCCAACGGCAGCTTCCCGGTGCCCAGCTGTTACGCCCACCCGATCGTCCTCAAGCGGATGATCGATGCCGTGGAGGAAGGTCAGGCCGTGACCACCGCCGAGGCACTGAATGCCGTTAAGGCCCGCCTGCAGGCCGTCAATGCGGATGTGCAGGTGGAGCAGGAGGAGTACGACGAGATCGTCGCCATCAAAGCGCTGTTCCTGAACCACGATTATCAGTAAAACTGCCCCTCTCTGTCATCGCTGTGCACTGCCACGCTTTGATGGAGAGGGTTTTTCTTGCGTTGTGGGGCACTTCGCCTTATAATGAGCACAGAGAGTATTTTTGGAAAAAAACAGGAGGTTCCCTATGGATATGGTCACATTGGGGCGCACCGGCATCACCGTGAACAAAAACGGCTTTGGTGCCCTGCCCATCCAGCGCATTTCCCAGGAGGACGCGGTCTTTCTGGCCCGCAAGGCTTACAAGGCGGGCATCCGCTTCTTTGATACCGCCCGTGCCTACACCGACAGCGAGGTGAAGCTGGGCGAAGCCTTTGACGGCATCCGCTCCGAGGTCTACATCGCCACCAAGACCGCCGCCCAGAACGCGGAGGAGTTCTGGAAGGACCTGCACACCTCCTTGAACAATCTGCGCACCGACTATGTGGATATCTACCAGTTCCACAACCCGTCCTTCTGCCCCAAGCCCGGTGACGGCTCCGGCCTGTACGAAGCCGCGCTGGAGGCCAGGGAAAAGGGGATGATCCGACACATCGGCATCACCAATCACCGCCTGTCCGTGGCCAAGGAAGCCATTGAGAGCGGCCTGTACGAGACTCTGCAGTTTCCGTTCAGCTATATTTCCGGTGAGCAGGAGCTGGAACTGGTGCAGCTGTGCAAGGAGCACGAGATGGGCTTTATCGCCATGAAGGGTCTGTCCGGCGGTCTCATTACCAATAGCGCCGCAGCCTATGCCTTTGAAGCGCAGTTCGAGGGCGTTCTGCCCATTTGGGGCGTTCAGCGGGAAAAGGAGCTGGACGAGTTCCTCTCCTACATTGATAACCCGCCCCGGATGGACGCAGAGCTGTCTGCGGTCATCGCCCACGACCGGGAGGAGCTGTGCGGTGAGTTCTGCCGTGGCTGCGGTTACTGTATGCCCTGCCCGGCTGGCATCGAGATCAACAACTGCGCCCGCATGAGCCTGCTGCTCCGGCGCTCGCCTTCGGCAGAGCATCTGAGCCCTGCCGGTCAGGCCAAGATGAAGAAGATCGAGGGCTGCCTGCACTGCAACCAGTGCAAGGCCAAGTGCCCCTACGGGCTGGATACGCCCGCCCTGCTGGCCCGCAACTATGAGGACTACAAGCGGGTCCTGGCCGGGGAAGTCAAGGTGTAATAGAGAAAACAAAAAAGATGGATGCCGCATGACATCCATCTTTTTGTTTTACAGCGAAGAGGGGATCGGCTCCCGGAAGATCTTCATGGCCTGCTTGTAGCAGTGGATGAAATAGAGGATCTCTGCAATGGCGGTCAGAGCCCAGGAGCAGGGGTAGAGCAGGTAGAGCGAGGGGATGGTGTGGAAGTGGGCGAAGATGGTGTATACCCAGATCACCCGGAACACACAGGAACCCATGATGACGATGACGGTGGGCACCACGGTCTTGCCCAGACCGCGGGAAGCGGCGATGGTGCAGTCCATAAAGGCCGAAATGCAGTAGGCCAACGCCATGACACCCACACGCTTCATACCGGTATCGATGACGGCGCTTTCGGTGGTGAAAAGGGCGAGGAACTGCCGCCCGAACAGGAACAGGCCGCCGCCCAGCGCCAGCCCCACGCCAAAGGAATAGGCCAGCGAGATGAAGTAGCTTTTCTTGACACGGTCGGGCTTGCCTGCGCCGTAGTTCTGGCTCATAAAGCTGGCACAGGCCATGTAGAAGGCGGCCATGCAGTCGTAGATGAGCGGGTCGGCGTTTGCGGCGGCGCTGTTGCCCTTGACCATGAGGGAATCAAAGGAGTTGACACCGGCCTGGATGAACAGGTTGGCGATGGCGAAAATGGCGTTCTGGAATCCGGCAGGCAGGCCCAGCGCCAGAATGCTTTTGGTCATGGCGGGATCGAGCTTTGCTTCCTTGAAATGAAGGGCGTAGCAGTCCTGCACCCTGGTCAGGGCGTGGAGGATGAGCCCGGCAGAAACACACTGGGAAATGGCACTGGCCAGCGCCACGCCTGCCACGTCCAGGTTGCAGACGATGACAAAAAACAGATTCAGAAGGATATTCAGCACACCGGCAAAGCTCAGGATGTACAGCGGCTTTTTGGTCTCACCGATGGCGCTGAACACGGCGTTGCCGAAATTGTACAGAGCCATTGCCGGCATACCCAGAAAATACACCCGCAGGTAGAGGATCGCACCCGGCAGCAGGTCCTCCTTGGTGTTCAGCAGCCGCAGCATGGCAGGGGAGCCCAGCAGGCCAACAACCAGCAGGATCACGCCTGCAATCAGGCTGACGATCAAGGCCGAGTGGACGGTGTCGTGGACATCGTCCGGGTGTCTGGCTCCGTAGAAGCGGGCCACCAGCACGTTGATGCCGTTGCCCAGGCCGATGAGAAAGCCGGTGAACAGCGTGACAAAGATGCTGGTGGAGCCCACCGCGCCCAGCGCTGTGGAGCCCGCAAACCGCCCCACCACGGCCACGTCCGACATGTTGAATAAGACCTGCAGCAGGTTGGATAATGCCAGCGGCAGGCTGACCAGAAGGATCTGCTTTGCCAGAGGGCCTTCTGTCAGGGATCTTGTGCTAGATTTCATGTTCTCTTTTTCCTTTTCCAGTCCTAAACCGTGCCCGCGCACACCGGGGCACAACACCTATTATAAGAGATGCGCACACTTTTGCAAGATGAATCTTTCAAAAAGGGAGAACAGAATGCATCAGCGTCTTGCTGGCGCGGGATCGGGCACGGAATCCGGATACAGAGCCGCCAGACGGCTTGATTTTTGCCTCCGGCTGTGCTATACTACATTACACTGGTTTGCCAGTAATGTGCGATCGTAGCTCAGCTGGATAGAGCGTTCGGCTCCGACCCGGAAGGCCAGAGGTTCGAATCCTCCCGGTCGCATGTGTTAATAAAATCCCCGGTACACAAAAGTGTGCCGGGGATTTTTCTTTGTGGCCGGGCGGGTCAGACCTTACTTTAGATTTTCCATAAGTTTTGCGGCCAGCGTTTCGGCTTCTTTGGCCGGGACCCAGATATCCGGAGAAAGGCCACGCATTTCTTCAAAATAATCTGTACCCTCCGGCAGCAGATAGACACATACGGATGTCATTATAACCGAGCATTTGCTGTTCGGCAGTTCCACATGCCCACCATTTCCGATCATACATCCATTTGTGTTTTCTCCGATGATCAGGCTGTTTTCCAGATTATAGGCAAGGTCCATTGTGATTTCTGCAGAAGAGGCAGAGCATTTTCCGCTTAAAAGAATCAGAATGTTGTCGTGCGTTTGCCACCGATGAGCTTGTATCGCTACGGATACCGGATTAACAACGTCATAGCGGACTCCATTGCCCTGTACACGCTGGCGGCTGTATCGGGTGATCCACTGATGAGCTACTTCTTCATATCCGCCGACATTGGAGCGCAGATCCAGCATGGAGATCGCAGCATCACTCATTTGTGCTGCCGCAGCATTGACCTCCTGTAGAAAAGAGACCTCAAAGCTGTTGAACTGGAATACCGGGATTCCATCTGTCTGGCGAAGATCGGTATTCTGGTCTTTGGGAAGCTCTTTGTAATACTGGCTCCATGCGTCTGCTGTCAGTGTGTCGGTACTGCCGTCTGTATAGTGCACCGTCAGCGTTTCATCACAGGTGTGCTTTTCCCATTCTGTCCCATCAAATGTAGCAGGCTTCAGCAGGACCGGATAATACACCAGATACCCCTGCTCAGAGATTGAACGCTTGAACAGTTCATCCAGATCGGGATGATCGTCCACGGATGCAACGACTTTTCCATTGGCATTCTGATAGCCCGAATCCGTTTTTACGAACATCACCTGACGGAAGAAAAACGGAATGTCTTTTTCCGACGGATAGTCCTGATTGATGTTGAAGTGACCGTCCTTGATAAAGGTAAGATGACTTACCAGAATCTTCTGCAAATCTTCACAGGTCAGGCTGTCCCTGCTTTGGACTTCCTGCAGAGTATCAGCCTTTGCCTGATCGAATACAGCGTGTCCGCCAAAATAATCGTAGAGAGCATAATCATAGTAGAGCGCGTCGAAGAGGTAATTCACATCTGCTTTCGCTTCATCTACGGTAAGTTCCTTTTCGGCATCGTATTCGCTGTAGGTATCGGTAAAGTAATCTGTATCTTTCTATGCATCGGCGGGGTCATCGTAATGCCGCAGATAGGGTGTCGGGTCGGCGGCAGGAGCCGCTTCCCAACGCTGATGCTCTGTATTGATCTCATCCAACAGTTCGGCCTTTGTGGGCTGAGAATCCTTCACAAGCTGGGTGACTTTGGTACAGCCAGAAAGGTTTATGAGCACGATCAGACAGCAGAGCAGAGATGCAAGTTTGGACTTCATGGTGTAGGACTCCTTTTGATTTTGATATTACCCTTTCCGATTTTTCTGCCAGATGCGGTATAGGCCGTCCGTGATCAGATACTCCCGGTATTCGATCGGCGTGCGGCAGGCCTCCCGGATGGTGCGGGGCAGGTTGCCGGTGGCATAAAAGCGGATATCCGGGCCAAGCTCTGCCTGAAAGCGCTCGGCCAGCCCATCCAGCAGCCCGGCGGTGCCCAGCACAAAACCGTTCTGTAAGCAGGCAGAGGTGTTCTTGCCCAAGATCGAGGAGGAAGCTGGAGCGGAGAGGTCGATCTGGGGCAGCTGGGCGGTTTTTTGCACCAGCGCAGAAAGGGAGAGCTGCGGCCCGGGCAGGATGACACCGCCCACCAGCTCCTGTTTGCCGTTGACTGCCATAATGGAGATGGCAGTATCTGCCGAGATGACCGCCAGCGGTCCGGGTCCCTCTTCCAGTGCGGCCACCGCACCGCACAGCAGTTCTGCGCCCAGTTGGGCCGGGTTGTCCAGCCGCAGCTTGATGCCGCTTTTCAGGCCGGGGCCAACGGTCAGGAAGCGGGCAGAGCAGAACATACGCAGTGCACCCAATACCCGGCCTGTCAGTGCGGGCACCACACTGCCCAGAATGCCGCCCTCGATCCGCTCGGGGGCAACCTGATATAAGGAGAGCAGATTCAGCAGGTTCATGGCGTATTCGTCCACCGTTGCGGCCGGGCTGGAATGCAGCCGCCCGCTGAACTGCAGGGTGTCGTGTTCGTAGCCGGCAATCGTGATGTGTGTGTTGCCGATGTTGACCGTAAGGATCATGGTTGGGGCCTCCTCCGCTCTATAATGTAATTATATAATATAACACCGCCCCGGAAACTGCAAGGGCTCTCCCCTTGGCAAAGGGGAGACGAAATGGCCGTGGCCATTTCGGAGGGGTTCAAAACCTGCCCGGAAGCACTCCTTTTGCGAAATATAGAAAAAACTCAAAAAAGATGCAAAAAAGTGTTGACAGAAGG
>OGPE01001903.1_pt1 | contig 12698 bp, 7 predicted proteins | sample 1552881 | NCBI WGS metagenome assembly OGPE01 (sample SAMEA2580236, study PRJEB22360) | human gut metagenome | biome: human gut; feature: human-associated habitat; material: faeces | place: Denmark | collected 2008/2010 | reverse complement strand
CCCGAGACATACAAGCCAAAATTCCATTGCCGCAGGCAATCTGGAATGAATTTTGCCCCTGACTTAAAAATATGCCGACAGCAACGATCTGATAAGAGAGGATAAATACTTATGGTAGAAACACTTTTTTTTGATCTTGATAATACATTACTTGATTTTAACCGGGCAGAAAGAGCAGCTATCGCAAAAACTCTGAAAAGTTTTCACATTGCTCCCGAGCCTTCAGTTCTGAAGCGTTACAGTGAGCTCAACCTCGCCCAGTGGAAGCTTCTTGAACAGGGCAAGATCACCAGAGACCAGGTAAAGCTTCGGAGATTCCGGCTTCTTTTTGCAGAGCTGAATGTGGATGTACCTGCAAAAGAAGCTGCACATACCTATGAAACTCTTCTGGCCCAGGGACACTATTTCATAGATGGTGCAGAAGAATTGCTCGAAACTCTTTACGGTCAATACCGGATGTATCTGGTTACAAACGGTACCTTAAGTGTCCAGAAGGGACGGCTTAAAAGTTCCGGAATTTCCCGTTACTTTGAGGGTATTTTTATCTCCGAAGAACTGGGATACAATAAACCGGGCAGGGAATACTTTGACTGCTGCTTCTCCAGAATCCCTGATTTCCATAAGGAAACAGCAGTAATCATCGGGGACAGCCTGACCTCTGATATCCAGGGCGGCATCAATGCCGGAATCCGCACGATTTGGTTTAATCCCAGCCATGAGAAGACTTCAGAAATCATCCCTGATCATGAATTTGACAGTCTTATGAAACTTCCTGAACTCCTGTCTCATATATAAAGCGGATAAAATCGTTCGCCTTACTGCTTATTGCTTTTCGCAGCCTCCGCAGGTGACTTAAGTCACCTGCCCCATTACTATATTTTTTTCAGCTTTGCAAATCCTGCGAACATTTTCTTTATTCCCACTTTGTCAAAATCAACAGTGACTTCATAATCTCTTCCGCCGTCTACAATGTCTTTGACAATTCCTACACCAAATTTAATGTGGCGGACAGTGTCTCCCACTTCGTAATCCAGTGCAGCAGCCTTCGTCACCTTAAATTCTCTGGGCTTGAATGTTTTCGTCTCAAAAGCCATTTTCATTTTTGCAAGGTTTCTGTCTGCCTGAATCATCTCTTCAATCTTTTTCTTCTTTTCCTGAGCTTCCTGTCCCAGATCCACAAGCTCCCGCGGAATTTCACGTACAAATCTGGATACTTTATTATACTGTACTTCTCCCCGGAGCATCCGCTGTCTGGCACTTGTCAGCGTCAGATCCTCCATAGCTCTTGTGATACCCACATAACAGAGCCTTCTCTCTTCTTCCAGATCAGATCTGTCATCTGATATAATGGACATATAAGACGGAAACATCCCATCTTCCATTCCTGCGAGAAATACTCTCGGAAACTCCAGACCTTTGGCACTATGTAGTGTCATAAGAAGCACATAATCCTGATCCGGATCCACGCTGTCAATGTCTGCGATCAGTGCAATCTCCTCGAGAAAACCTGAAAGTGTGGCAGTCTGTCCCTGTTCTTCCATTGCTTCCTGATAGGATTCTGTCTTGGAAATAAGTTCATCAATATTCTCGATTCTTGCCTTCGATTCATCTGTATCTTCAGCCTGCAGCTCTGCCACATATCCGGTAAGTTCAATCACTTCTTCCAGAAGTTCACGTACTGTATAAGACTCTGCCTTACTCTTTAAACTCTGAATAAAGGTTACAAATCCATCAATCTTTGAAAGGCTTCTTCCAATAGACGGGACCTCCTCTGCCACACGCAAGGCATCATAGAAACTCACACTCATTTTATCCGCATAATCCTGTATTCTGCCAAGAGTTGTGGCTCCGATTCCACGCTTCGGTACATTGATGATACGGCGGACTGCCAGATCATCTCTGGAATTGTCAATTGTCTTCAGATAACATAACAGGTCTTTGATTTCTTTACGCGCATAGAAATTCACACCGCCTACAATCTTGTAAGGGATATTCGCAAGAAGACACTTCTCTTCAAAGAGTCGTGACTGTGCATTGGTCCTGTACAGAACTGCACAGTCTTTATACTTCGCACCATTCTCTCTGTGAGCTCTGGAAATCTCGCCTACCACATACTCTGCTTCCTCATATCCGTTCATGAACTGGCGGAAATGGATTCGTTCCCCCTCCGAATTCTCAGTCCAGAGTGTTTTTGATTTACGTGAAGTATTGTTTGCAATCACCGCATTGGCTGCGTCGAGAATGGTCTGCGTCGAACGATAATTCTGCTCGAGCATGATGGTTTTCGCATTAGGGAAATCCTGCTCAAAATCCTGAATGTTACGAATATCCGCGCCTCGGAACGCATAAATCGACTGGTCGGAATCACCTACCACCGTAATCCAAGACGGTCCGACACGGCCCGCTCCTCGCATCTGCGGATCGGGCTGTTCTCCTGAATCAATGCCGGAAAGCTCACGTACGAGCACATATTGCGCATGATTGGTGTCCTGATACTCGTCCACGAAAACATAACGGAACTTGTGCCGGTAGTATTCGCTCACCTGTGGGCAACGCTGGAACAATTCGACGGTGCGCATGATCAGGTCGTCAAAATCCACGGCGTTCGCCATGGCCAGACGGTGCTGGTACTCCGCATACACCACGGCGACCAGCTCATCGACGTCGCCGGCTGAAACCTGATATCCGCGCTGGCCTGGCTTGTAGTCGCAGTTCACGCTTTTCAACTGGTCCTGCCATGAAGTCAATGAATTCTTGCAGTCGGAGATTTTGCCGAGCAGCATGCGCGGCGTATACCGCTTCGTATCGATGTTCAAATCGCCGCTGATGAGCTTGACCAAACGTTCGCAATCAGCCGTGTCATAAATGGAGAATCCTGAGGTAAGGCCGATTTCCTTGCCGTCTCGTCGGAGGATACGCACGCACGCGGAATGGAAGGTGGAGATCCACATATGTTCGGCTTCAGGCCCTACGAGGGCAGCAAGACGTTCACGCATTTCCGCTGCGGCCTTGTTCGTGAAGGTGATGGCGAGAATGCTGCTCGCCCAAAAACCGTGTGCCAGCAGCCATGCGATGCGTCTGGTGAGCACGCGGGTCTTACCGGATCCGGCGCCTGCTCCGATAAGCAGGGCCTGACCGTAGTACTTCACCGCTTCCATCTGTTGCGGATTGAGGTCCTTGATCAGACTTTGCGGATCGCACAGACTTGGCCCCATATTCTGCTCCACCGGTTCCTCTTTCCATGAAGATTCGAAGTCGATTACTGCGAAATTCATGTCTATCACACATGCAGGTCAGCGCAACACTCGCATGGTCAATTGACACGCGTATGCTGAACGTTTATATGCGGTTCACCGTATGTCAACATCAACGCCGCCTTATGCGGCCAATAATCTAAGGGGATTCATGAAGGAGCTCGAAGAGCGCATTCGCCTGCAGGGTACCGTCAAGCCGGGTAATGTGCTGAAAGTGGACGCTTTCCTCAACCACCAGTGCGATGTCGAATTGTTCGACCGCATGGGTGCCGCTTGGGCGGAGCACTTTGCCGATAAGACCATCAATAAGATCCTGACCATTGAAGCTTCCGGCATTGGTATCGCCTGTGTTGCCGCGCGTCATTTCGACAATGCACCTGTGGTGTTCGCCAAGAAGGCGCAGTCCATCAATCTCGATGGCGACCAGTACACCACCACCGTCTACTCCTTCACCAAGCAGAAGGAATTCCCCGTGATCGTGTCCAAGAGGTATCTCAACGAAGGCGACCATGTGCTGTTGCTTGATGACTTCCTGGCCAACGGCAAGGCGCTGAAGGGCCTGATTAATCTGTGCCATGATGCCGGAGCGACGGTCGAGGGCATCGGCATCGCGGTGGAGAAGGGTTTCCAAGGTGGCGGCGATGAATTGCGTGCAGCGGGATACGACGTTGATTCCCTGGCAATCGTGGAGTCGATGGATCCGGAAACCGGTGCCATCGAGTTCCGCTCCTGATCGTCGTATCTTAGGGCACGCATCAGAAACCATTACAACCTGTTGCTCATCACAGTATGAATGAGAGAGGATTCGTTGTGAGCGAAGAGAAGAAGAAAGACAACACGAACGAAAAGAAGGGCGTTTCCTTTGAAGCACTAAGCAGCTTGGACGCACCTGTTTCGTTCTGGAAGGGCATCCCGTTCGGCCTGCAGCATGTCATGGCGATGTTCGTGGCCAATCTGGCTCCGATTTTCCTGGTGGCTTCCGCCGCCAACATGAGTGCCGAGCAGTCTGCCACGATCATTCAGGCCGGTCTGCTGGTGGCAGGTCTGGGCACCTGCCTGCAGCTGTACGGTGTGTGGCTGATTGGTTCCCGTCTGCCGATGGTCACCGGCATTTCCTTCACCTACGTCGCGGCCGCCATGTCGATCGCGCAGCATCAGGGTTATGGCGCAGTCGCCGGCGCCGTGGTGCTTGGCGGCCTGTTGGAGGTAGTGCTTGGTTTGACCGCCAAGTATTGGCGTCGCTTCGTACCGCCGATCGTATCCGCGATTGTGGTTACGTCGATTGGTTTTTCGCTGCTTTCCGTTGGTGCCACCAGTTTCGGCGGTGGTTCCGGCCCCAAGGATTTCGGAAGCTGGCAGAATCTTACGCTCGGTCTGATTTCGCTGGTCGCCTGCTTGGCTTTCCAGCTGCTGATGAAGGGTACCGCCAAGCAGCTTTCCGTGCTGTTCGGCTTGGTTGTCGGCTATGTTGCAGCGATTTTTATGGGCAAGGTCGATTTCTCCGGATTCTCGAATCTGCAGGTCGTATCCGTGCCGCATTTCATGCCTTTCCAGCTTGAATTCGATCCGGGTGCGATTATCTCCTTCGCCTTGCTGTACGTCGTGTCTTCCGTAGAGGTGCTCGGCGATACCGCAGCACTCACCAAGGTTGGTCTAGACCGTCAGCCTACCGATAAGGAGACTGCGGGCGCCATTGCAGGCGACGGTCTCATCTCCTCCGTCTCTGGCCTGTTCGGCTGCCTCCCGTTGACGTCGTTCGCACAGAATATCGGCTTGGTCGCCATGACCAAGGTCGTCAATCGTAAGGTGATTCTTTCCGGTGGTCTGATTCTGGTGATCGCAAGCTTCGTTCCTGCTGTGGCAGAAGTGTTCAATTCCCTGCCGCAGGCCGTGCTTGGCGGCTGCACCATCATGATGTTCGGTAACATCATCCTGTCTGGCTTCCAGATGATTTCCGAGGCCGGCTACACGCAGCGCAACATCACCATTGCAGCGTTGAGCCTCACCATCGGTATTGGTTTCACGCAGGTCGGTGACATTTTCGTCAACTTCCCGCCGCTGTTCCAGTCCATCTTCGCATCCAACTGCATCGCTGTGGCGTTCGTTGTGGCCGTGCTGTTGAATGCGCTGCTACCGAGTGAAGAGCATTTCCTGTCGGCTCCGCAGCATCAGGAAGACTGAGACTGTTCAGTCTTAAGGTGATATGAGGAATCCCCCTGCTCAAACGAGTCAGGGGGATTCCTCATATTCATCGCAAAACTGCTTTATCACGATTTACGAGAAGCTATTCTCAGTGTCCTTGCTTAATCCAGTTCGTAATCGCATCCTTAACGGCTTGGGCGTACAACGTATTGGACATGCCGGGGTGAATACCATCTCCGGCAAGCTCATCAGGATACGCCGAAATCGTAGCATCCCAGTCAACGAGAACAACGTTGTTGGAATGGGTGGCCGCGAAGTCGCTCAACGCGTCGTTCGTTCCGGGAACCCAAGACACGGGGGCATGCGCGTTAATCAGCACAAGCACATGATTCGGTCCAATGTCATTCAGTATGTCATTGAGTTGGCCATCGGTCACCGCTGAATTCGTAGCCAAGCCGACCAGCACCCATTGGCGCAATCCTTCCGGCTGGCTTTTGGCTTTGTCTATAAGTCCCAACGCCTTGGTCATCGAGCGTGAGGTTTCCGCATCAACAGTGATTCCAGGGAAAACGGATTGCAAACCTTTACTGGAGGCAAGCATTACCGAGTCACCGAATGCGACCATCTGCTGCCCGTTAGGCATGGTGTGTACGGGCTTCTTAGGCGTTGGCGGATGCTTCCTATCGAAGTCGAAATGCATGCCCTGCTGCTCTTTCAGCATTCTCGCATTCTCTTCCAACGCGTGTTCCACACTGGTCTGCTTTGGTGCGTTGTCCACCACGTATCCGGACATCAAGCATGTACTCAATACCACGACGATCGTTATCCAGCATCTGGCAGCATCCCATATGCCATTTTCCGGAAGAGGACGAATCATGGCGATGAATCCGCCTCGGGCAACAGGCTGTTCCACCAACTTCCACGACATGGCGGTACAACATGCGGTAAGAGCGAATGTAATTAGCAGCATCCATCCAAGATGACGCGCACCCCACTGGGGGAACATCGCCTTGGTAAACAACCATAAAGGCCAATGCCACAGGTAAATGCCGTATGAATATCGGCCGACCACATCAAATGGTTTGAACACCAGCAGATCCTGCATCCAAGATCCGAAAGGAATGGACCCGGCGACCAGAACCACTGAAAGTAGCGAAGCCGCGAAAAACCCTCCATAGAAAGCAGCAGGACCCTGCTCAACGTGCTGCATCATCCATAACAGAATCAGTAATGCCGCAAAAGCCACCGCAGGGCCGATCTTGCTCCAGACCAGACGAGCGTATTCCATAATCGCCGTTTCTTCCGGACGACCGTTGCCACGCCGTATGATCATCAGCAGCCATGCCAGCATGGCACCTAGCCAAAGTCCCATGGCATGTGTGTCCGAACCGAAATACACTCTGGTTGGATCGGTTCCCGGGTGATACTGCAATCCCATAGAAAGCGCACTACACACGGCAAGTCCAGCAAGTACCGCCACCGGCACCCAACGTACCAGAATTTTTCGAAGCATGTAGATCAGCAAAGGAGCCAACAAATAGAACTGCATCAGCACCGACATGAACCACAGATGACGGAACATGTCTGGATTCATCTGCGAGAAATAGCTGGCACCACTGCCGATGGCATACCAGTTGTAGCAACCCAACATAACCGTCACCATCTGGTTTTTAATGCCCACCAACATGTCTTGGTTGATGAACCATGCCAACGATACGGTGACGGGAATCATCAGAATCAACGCCGGGTATATTCTGCGCAGACGCTTGAGGTAGTATTCCTTGAAACCTATTCCCTTGCCGGAATCAATATGATTCAGCAACGACGAGAAAATCAGAAAACCTGAAATGGTGAAGAATATGTCAACACCAAAGAATCCGCCCCGCAGAGTGCCCTGGTCGCAGTGATACAACACTATCGCGATCAAGGCGATGCCCTTGAGGCCATTTAGACCGACAAAACGACGTCTTACCACAACAATCAACCGCTTCTCTCAACATGCGACGTATGTGCGTAATAGACACAACGTCTCGTATCGTACTACCAGCCCCTCCCCCATTATGCGGAGCATGAACAGATATGGAAAGGCGTTGTCTGGGACGATTGGAAACGTTCGGTGAACGAGACCTCGGAAGCGGCGAAAACATAACGATTATTCGAAAAAGGACCGTACGTTCCATTGGTATTGATTTGATGCCAATGGAACGTACGGTCCTCTTCATACGGTCCCGTCAATCATTTGACTGCGGGATCTCCTCGCTCACTTGGAGAAGACGTTGCCGTAAGTGTCCTCGCCTGCTTCTGCGATGGCCGCGGACTTGCGGGCGATTGCCAGCTCCTCGTTGGTCGGAATGACGCAGATGGTGATCTTGGAATCCGGGGTGGAGATGATGCGCGGTTCCTTGGAACGGGTGGCGTTCTTCTCTTCGTCCAGCTTGACGCCGAACGGGGCGAGCTTGTCGCACACCATCTTGCGGACCACGTCATCGTTCTCGCCGACGCCTGCGGTGAAGGTGATCACGTCTACGCCGCCCATCTGAGCGGTGTAGTTGCCGATGTAGCCGACGATGCGGTGCACGTAGACGTCGAGAGCCAACTTGGCGTCCTCGTTGCCTTCGGCAACCAGACGGTGAACCTCACGGAGATCGCCGAAACCGGTCATGCCCATCATGCCGGAACGCTTGTTGAACAGAGCGTCGAGCTCATCCACGTTCATGTGGGCGTTGCGGATCAGGTGGAAGACGACGGCTGGATCGATATCGCCGGTACGGCCACCCATCATGAGGCCTTCGAGCGGGGTCAAGCCCATGGAGGTCTCGACCGGCTTTCCGGAGACCTCCGCGGAAGCGGAAGCGCCGTTGCCGATATGCAGCACAATCTGCTTGAGGCCTTCAGCCGGCTTGCCGATGACGTCCGGCACCACGGAGGAGATGAACTCGTGGGAGGTGCCGTGGGCGCCGTAACGGCGGATGTGGTACTGGTCGGCGATTTCCTTGTTCAGCGCGTAGGTGCTTGCGGCCTTCGGCAGCTGGAAGAAGAAGGAGGAATCGAACACGAAGATCTGCGGAACGTCCGGCAGAAGCGCACGCATGACTTCAGCGCCCTTGGCTTCCGGACCGTTGTGCAGCGGTGCGAGCACAGCGAGGTCCTTAACCTGGTTGATGGTCTTGTCGGTGACCAAGGCCGGGTTCGGGAAAATGGAACCGCCCTGCACCACGCGGTGGCCGACCGCCACGATACCGGCCTCGTCCAGCTTCGGGCCGAACTCGTTGAAGAAGCCGAGCACGCGCTTTAGACCCTGCTCGTGGTCGTGGATTGGCTCTTCCAGCTCATGCTTCTCGCCGTTGAACTCGTGCTTGTAGTGGCCGTCAACCGGCTCGCCGATCTTCTCGACCAGGCCGGAAGCAATACCTTCACCGGTTTCAAGATCAACCAGCTGATACTTGATAGAGCTGGAACCGGAATTGATGACAAGGACGGTTTTCGCCATTGTGGGCATCCTCCATGTGTTAATCGATGTGCCGCTTGCGCGACTTTCCAAACTTTAGATTACTCTTTGCTTGCTACAAAATAGCGTTTTACTGGGCTTCGATAGCGGTCAGGGCAACCGTGTTGATGATGTCCTGCACGGTTGCGCCTCGGCTCAGGTCGTTGACCGGGCGGTTCAGGCCCTGCAGCACCGGACCGACGGCCACCGCGCCGGAGGAACGCTGGACGGCCTTGTACCCGATGTTGCCCGCGCACAGATCCGGGAACACGAACACATTGACATGGCCTGCCACATCGTTGCCCTTGGCCTTGGTGGCTGCAACGGTCGGCGACCAAGCCGCGTCGAACTGGATGGAGCCGACAACCGCAAGTCCTGGAGCCTTCTCCTTCACGAGTGCGGTTGCTTCCTCCACGAGGTCGACGTCCGGTCCCTTGCCGGATCCCAGCGTGGAATACGACAGCATACCGACCTTCGGATTGAGTCCGAACGCCTTTGCCGTTTCGGCGGACTGGATGGCGATTTCCGCAAGTTGCTCAGCGGACGGGTTCAGATTGATGGCGCAGTCGGAGAACACGGCGACATGATCCTTGAAGCACATGAGGAACGCACCGGACACGAGGGAGGATCCCGGCTTGGTCTTGATGACCTGCAGGGCCGGACGTACGGTGTTGGCCGTGGAGTTGATGGATCCGGAAACCAGACCGTCAGCTTTGCCGAGCACCACGAGCATGGTGCCAAAGTAGCTGTCGTCGGTGAGCTGCTTGCGAGCCTGTTCCTCGGTTATGCCCTTCTTTGCGCGCAGCTCACACAGTTTGGCGACCATCGGAACGAGCACTTCCTCGTCATCCTTGGCCTGGAACTGCGCCTTTTCAAGGGATTTGAGTCCAAGCTCCTCGCCGCGGGCGAGAATGCTTTCCTTGTCTCCGACGATGATCAGATCGACGATATCGCGCTCGAGCAGATAGTCGGCCGCCTTGATAATGCGGTCTTCGGTTCCTTCCGGAAGCACGATGGTTCTCTTATTTGCCTTGGCCTTGCCCAGCAGACTGTACTGGAATGCGTATGGCGTAGTCGGTGCCTCGAACGGAGCCTCAACAGCGGAGATAAGCTCTTCGGCATTGACATTCGCCTCGAATGCCTCCGTAGCCTTGGCTACAGCGTCTTCCTCGTTAAAATCAACGGCGGGTAACGTCCACACCGGCACCTCGTAAGCTGCGAACTCCTCCTTGAGAGGTTCCACCTGTTCATCTTTGCACCCGGTGATGAACACGCCGGCGACCTTGCTTCCTGCATTTTCAATGATGGTCTTCGATGCCTCGACAGTGCCCAGAACCTGTTCCGGAGTGCGGTTGATGGTGCATACGGCAAGAAGTACGACGGACTTAAGATCAGCAGCTACGTCAGCATTGAACGTAAAGATGGACGGGTCGTTGATGGCGGATTTATCCGTTCCGACAACAACCACGGCTTCGGGCTGGGCGGTTTCGACGGCTTCCGTGTAGGCGGCCACAATATCGGCCCGGGAACCTTCCTTGTCGGTGCGTGCACGCTTCGGGCAAACACCTATGGATTGTTCACGACTTAGTCCCGCGTTGCTTGCTTCAAGCAGAACGTCGGTGAAGGTTTCCTTGCGGCAAACCGCCGGGCGGAACACGGCCGTTTTCTTGGTAGCCGCGAATGCCTTGGTGACGCCAAGGGCCACAACGTTGCGACCGTTTGCTGCTTCAGGGCTGATGATGGTGACGCTGGTTAGACTCACGAGGTCTGCTCCTATTCGTTGTTTTTAAGGTGTGTGACTGCGCTGTTTCGCACCATGTGCCATTGTAATGCGTGAACGGTAACAGACATGCATTTCATGACATGGTGTCGCAACACATTACAGTGTTACGGATATGACAAAAGCCCCAAGGGAAAATCCCTTGGGGCTTTGTTCAAGCAATCAGCCTATAGAGGCTAGACTCCCTCGTTATCGCCAGCGGTTGCGGCGGTAGCGGAGACAGCACCCTGCTTGGTGGTGTTGACACCGGAGTAGACCCAGTCGGTGTAATCCGGGTGATCGTAGCCATTGTCGACTGCGAACTGGAAGGCTTCCTGACGGAAGGCTTCGAGCTCGTCGATCTTCTCGGCGTACTTGTCAGCATCGATCATGCGCAGAGCTTCGGCAACGAGCTCATAACGGTCGATGTTGTTCACGCGAACCATGTCGTACGGGGTGGTGGTGGAGCCCTCCTCCTCGTAGCCGTGGACGTTGAAGTTGTCGTGGTTCGGGCGATCGTAGATCAGACCACGCACGTCGCGGGCGTAGGAGTGGTAAGCGAACAGGACCGGCTTGTCTTCGGTGAACAGCTCAGCGAAGTCAGCGTCGGAGATAGCCTGATCGTTCTCCTTGGTGGACTGCAGCTTGACCAGATCCACAACGTTGACGACCTTGAACTTGATGCCGAGCTCGTTGAGCTTGTCGGCAGCAGCCATGATCTCCTGAGCCGGAACGTCGCCAGCGGAGGCGAGAACGATCTGGGCTTCGTCGTTGGACTTGGCGGTGGAAGCCCACTCCCACTCAGCAGCACCCTTCTCGAGCTCAGCGCGAGCTTCGTCCAGGGTCAGCCAAGTAGCGGCCGGCTGCTTACCAGCGATGATTGCGTTGATCATGTTGGTGGACTTGTAGCACTTCTCAGCCACAGCGAGCAGCATGTTGGAATCCACCGGGAAGTAGATGCCGATCACGTGATCGTTGTTGAAGCACTTGTTCAGCAGGACGGAGGTGACACCCGGATCCTGGTGAGAGAAGCCGTTGTGATCCTGACGCCACACGTGGGAGGAAACGAGCAGGTTCATGGAGGAGATCGGCTTGCGCCACGGAATCTCGCGGACGGTAGCCTCAAGCCACTTGGCGTGCTGGTTCAGCATGGAGTCGATCACGTGCACGAAGGACTCGTAGGAGCTCCAGATGCCGTGACGACCGGTGAGCAGGTAGGCCTCGAGGAAGCCTTCCATCTGGTGCTCGGAGAGCTGCTCGGTGACCTGGCCGGTGACAGCCATGTGCTCGTCAACCTGGGAGGACAGGTAGCCGGCGTCCCACTGCTTGTTGGTGACGTCGTAAGCGGCCTGCAGACGGTTGGAAGCGGTCTCATCCGGTCCGAAGATGCGGAAGTCGCGCGGGTTGTTCTTGATGATGTCGCGAGTGTAGGCACCCAGGGTACGGGTGGCCTCGAGCTGGCCCCAGCCGTGGCCGTACTCGGCGAATTCCTTGACCTCGTAGTCTTCCAGCTTCGGCAGCTTCAGCTCTTCGCGGATGCGGCCACCGGTGGCGTTCGGGTTCTCACCGATGCGCAGTTCGCCGGTCGGCATGAAGGCGGTGACTTCCGGCTTCACGGCGCCGTTCTCGTCGAACAGCTCTTCCGGCTTGTAGGACTCGAGCCAGTTCTTGAGAACCTCGAAGTGGGCCTCGGTGTCGCGGGCGGAAGCCAGCGGCACCTGGTGGGAACGCCAGGAGCCTTCGGTCTTCTTGCCGTCGATGAACTTCGGGCAGGTCCAGCCCTTCGGGGTGCGGAAGATGATCATCGGGTAGAACGGACGAGTCATGTCGTCGGTCTGAGCTGCGGCCTTGATGTCGCAGATCTCGTCGAAGACGGTCTCGAACAGCTCGGCGAAACGACGGTGGATCGACAGGTGATCCTCGTTGTCGAAGCCAGCGACGAACTCGTAGGGCTCGTAACCCATGCCGTGGAAGAACTCGTGGAGCTCTTCGTCGGAGATGCGGGACAGGATGGTCGGGTTGGCGATCTTGTAACCGTTGAAGTGGTGGTCTGCAG
>OGPE01001902.1_pt1 | contig 12703 bp, 9 predicted proteins | sample 1552881 | NCBI WGS metagenome assembly OGPE01 (sample SAMEA2580236, study PRJEB22360) | human gut metagenome | biome: human gut; feature: human-associated habitat; material: faeces | place: Denmark | collected 2008/2010 | reverse complement strand
CGGGATTTCCGGGACAGCCCTTATTGTTTTTGGCTTTCTTTACTTTATTGTATTTCAACCTCCATAATCACTGGATTGTGGTCGCTGCACAAATCCAGGTCTGGAGAGTAGTATGCAATACCCTTCAGGCTGGGGGAGTGGAAGATGTAGTCAATACGCAACATGCGTTTGGCATAGCGGTAGGTGTACATGTATCCGTTTCCGGCAGTGCGGAATCCGTCTTTGAGGGTTTTCCTCAAATGATGGTAGGTGTAGGAGGAAGGTATTGAGTTGAAGTCGCCGCATAGCAGCACGGGATAGGGGCTGGTCTTAGCGTAGTGGCTGATGACGTAAGTCTGCGTGGCCCGCTTCATGAAGTTTTCGTGCAGGGTGCCTGCGGCATCTTTGGCTGCCTGGACTTCGCGGCGGGTGTCGTCGGTGGCCAGCTCGCGTTCCCACTTCCTGCGCTTCTGGCTAACGCTGGTGGTCTGCAGGTGGTTGTTTATCAGACGTATGGTATCCGTACCCATCACTACATCGCACATCATGCTACAGTTGGAGCTGTGCTGGTAAGTGATGAAACGGTGGTTCGCCAATGGATAGCGGCTGAATACGGCGATAGGCAGTACGCCCTTGACGGAGTCTTCAGAAGGGATGAGCGCGTGTGACCAATGCGAGAGTACGCGCCGTATGCTGTCTGTGGGGAAGTCACTGTTGTCTCCGAACTCCTGGAAGCACAGCACATCCACGCCCTCCTGCTGCATGTACCGGGCTATCTCCTTGCAGGAATAACCGGTAATCTCACCTCCAAAGTTGTGTATGTTGTAGGTGGCTATCTTCAGATACTTGCCTGCCGGGGTCTTGTCTTTCGGCAGGTTGAGCTGGAAGACAGACGTCAGATATCCCCAGTTGCAGAAGAATGCCACCAGCGGAATCAGTGCCCAGCGCTTACGGGCCAATGCCCAGCAGAGTGCCGTTATCAGATTGACAATCAGGAGTACGGGCACTGCCAGCCCCAGTAATGGCATGATGACGGAATCGACCGGAGCTACATTTCCTGAGAAGGCTGCCATTATGGTGATGGTGGCCAAGACGAATGTCGCTGCTATCAGACAGATGTAGAACAGACCTTTTACGGCGGACTTTCCCATGTTGTTTGCTTATTTATTCACTACGTTCACCGGCTTGCCGTCTTGGTAGGCCTTGATGTTCCCGAGCATAATCTGCATGAGGCGTTCGCGCGCGGCGGTGCTTGCCCAGGCAATGTGCGGAGTGATGTAGCAGTTGCGGGCGGAGAGCAACGGATTGTCGGCACGGGGAGGTTCTTGCGAGAGTACGTCTACGCCGGCGGCATAGATGGTACCGTTGTTAAGTGCGTCGGCAAGGTCTTGTTCGTTGATGAGCGGGCCGCGTCCGGTATTGATGAGGATGGCGGTGGGCTTCATCAGTCGGAGCCGTTCTGCATTTACCATCTCGCGGGTGGAGTCGGTGAGGGGACAGTGCAGGCTGATGATGTCACATTCGCGGAACAGCTCGTCCAGCTCCATCTTGCGGATTTCGGGAGGAAGCTGGAAGTTGGTCTTGGAGGTGTAGGCACATACCTTCATACCGAAGCCGATGGCGATGCGGGCGGTGGTGAAACCGGTGTGGCCCAGGCCTACGATTCCGAGCTTCTTTTCGCGCAGTTCGATGAGCGGCGTGTCCCAGAAACAGAAGTCCTTGCTTGCTGTCCAGCGGCCCCGGTGCACCTCTTCGGAGTGGTGTTGCACTTGCTGGGTGATGTTTAGGATGTGGGCAAAGACCATTTGGGCTACGGAGTCGGTGCTGTAGGCGGGAATATTGGTGACGATGATTCCGCGTTCTTTGGCGGCAGTGGTGTCTACGATGTTATATCCGGTGGCCAGCACACCGATATACTTCAGTTCGGGCAGTGCCGCCATGTGTTCAGCGGTGAGTACAGTTTTGTTGGTCAGCAGGATTTCTGCACCAGCAGCGCGTTCCAATACTTCCGCAGGGGCGGTGCGGTCGTAGATGGTGCACTCGCCCAAGGCTTGCAATTCGTCCCAGCAGAGGTCGCCGGGGTTGGCGGCATAGCCGTCTAATACTACTATATTCATGGAGTTATGAGTTATGAGTTATTTGTTGTGGGGATTTTCTGTATCCGACTTTTAATCTCTAATTTTCAATTTTTAATTTGAATTGATAGTTTACCATTTCTTTTCCTCTCCCCAGAGTTGCTGCATCCGTTCCTTATGCTTTTGCTCGGCAGGGTTGAGTTGTGGTTCCCAGATGCGGCGGTCTTTCAGTTCGTCGGGCAGGAATTGCTGCTTGACGAAGTTGCCGGGGTAGTCGTGGGCGTACTTATACTTCTCGCCGTAGCCCAACTGCTTCATCAGCTTGGTGGGCGCATTGCGTAGGTGCAGGGGGACGGGGAGGTTGCCCGTTTCGCGTACCAGTTCCAGGGCATTGTTGATGGCCATATAGGCTGAATTGCTCTTAGGACTGGTGGCGAGGTATATGGTGGCTTCTGCCAGGGGGATACGTCCTTCGGGCCATCCCACTTTCATCAGCGTGTCGAAGCAGGCGTTGGCAAGCAGCAGCGCGTTGGGGTTGGCCAGTCCGATGTCTTCGGAGGCAGAGATGACGAGGCGGCGGGCTATGAAGGCAGGGTCTTCACCGCCTTCTACCATGCGTGCCAGCCAGTAGATGGCGCCATCCGGGTCGCTGCCGCGAATGGATTTGATGAAAGCGGAGATGATGTCGTAGTGCATCTCGCCGTCCTTGTCGTAAGCAAGAGGGTTCTGTTGAAGGCGTTCGGTCACCATGTCATCCGTGATGAGGACAGGGTCGGTGGCTTCGGAATCTATCACCAGTTCGAGGATGTTGAGCAGCTTGCGGGCGTCTCCTCCGCTGAAGCGGAGCATGGCAGTGGTTTCTTTCAGTTCTATTTTCCGTTCCTTCAGCACGGTGTCCGTGGTGATGGCGCGTTGCAGCAGTTCCAGCAGGTCGTCCTTCTCCAGTGACTTCAGGGTATAGAGCTGGCAGCGGGATAGTAGCGGGCGGATGACCTCGAACGAAGGGTTCTCCGTGGTGGCGCCTATCAGCGTCACGGTGCCTTGTTCCACGGCTCCCAACAGCGAGTCTTGCTGCGACTTGCTGAAACGGTGTATCTCGTCGATGAAGAGGATGGGACTGGCTTGCGAGAAGAAGCGGTTGCTCTTGGCACGCTCTATCACGTCGCGTACATCCTTCACACCGCTGGTCACGGCACTAAGTGTATAGAAAGGGGTTTCCAGCTTGTTGGCGATAATCTGTGCCAGGGTTGTCTTTCCCACTCCCGGAGGGCCCCATAAGATAAACGAAGAGATACGTCCTGCATCAATCATCTTACGCAGCACTGCACCCGGTCCCACTAAATGTTTCTGACCGATATATTCATCTAATGTTCTTGGTCTAAGCCGTTCTGCTAATGGTTGCATAGTATGTAACTCTTAAAATATCATTAATATCATGAAGCGTATACCGCCCTTCTTAACTCCCGGTATGTCCGTATAGGTCAGCCTACGTACATATTCTATGTGGAGCAGCTTGAAGATATTGTAGATACCTACACTGGCTTCCACATAGGGAGTCTTGCCCATGACGTGGCTGGTGGGTACACCGTCGCGCATGGGGAAGAGGAACAAGTCGGGATTGTTGCTCTTGTATGGGTTGTTCTTGTCCGTCAGCGTGCCCCACAGACCACGGATGCGGAACATCTCACGCCACTTCAGCTTCTTGATGAGCGGGATGCGGTTGAAGAGTTTTCCGTTCATGTCGTAGCTTAGGTTGAGGGAGGCGTAACGGTCGTTCAGGAACTCCATGTTGTTGATGAGGTTGAAGGACTCGTTGTTCTGCGTGATGTACGAGAGGTTTGCCATCGGTAGGTTCAGCAGGGGGAAGGGAACGGTGTTCCATTGCGCACCGGCACGTGCCGTTACGTCCAGCTTGCCCCATGAGCCGAGCCAGAAGCGCTTCCGGATGCTGGCTTCCGTCAGGTTGAAGTTGTACTCTCCACCCAGCACACCCTTGAATCCGGCGGTGTGGGAGAGGGTGAAGGTGGGCGCATCCAACGATACGGGCACGCGGCGCTGCTTGGTGTTGACGAAGGTTTCGCCGGGAGCGTAACGCAGGGTCACACCCAGCTCGGTAGTGGTGATGTCGTGCACCAGCGTATTCTTTTCATCCCACTGTCCGGGTGTTTCTCCGTTGTTCTTCCAGTATTGCAGTTGCCCCGCAGGCTGGTCGTTGCGGTGGCGTGCCATGGCCTGGATGGAGAAGCCGGTATTGGTCTCCAGCTCGTAGGTCAGCGTGGCGTCGCGCATGTAGGACATCTGGTCTACCGTGGTCCATTTCCAGCCGACAAACAAGTTGTCCTTGTCCGTGGCGAGGTACTTGTCCATGGGAGACATCACGTCGTAGGTGTACTTGAAGGCGATGTAGTGCTTCGGGAACTCCCACAATACGTATTCGCGTTTGTTGAAGGAGTAGGCCACCTGCCCGGAGTAGAACCATTTCTTGTCCTTGGTTCCGTAGGCGCCGTAACCGCTTAGGCTCCAATGCGGGTCGAGGTTACCGGTTGTCATACCGCTCAGACGGAAACGGGTGCCGTTGACGTAGTTGCTGGTTATCATTGTATTGATAGGACCGAAGTCGAACTTACTGGGATGTTTCTTGCTGCCCGTTTCCACGAAGTTCTCAATCAAGGCTTTCGCTCCGAAGATGACGTACTTGAAGCCGGGAATCTGTTCGATACGGTTCATGAATACGTCCATCGTGCTCTCCTTCTTGGTGAGAGGCACTTGGCGCACTTTCGCCCAATACTCGTCGCTCTTGGCAAGCATGTTCGCCTCCTTGATGACATTTCCTTTCAGGCGGAAGAGGCGGGGTTCTATCTCTGTGAACTGATAGTCGCTGTACTTGGTGGTCCGCTGTACTTCCAGGCCTTGGATGCCTTTCACAAAGTGCAGTTCCACGGTCATGTCGTCATCGGTCAGCACCCAGTTTCCGTCGGGCAGTTGTTCGAACTGCTGCACGATGTCGAGGTTTTCCACGAAGTTGACACCCGTCTTCTTGGGCAGGTTCATGGTACATTTCTTCACGGCATAGGTGGAGTCCTTCACCACGTAGAGGTGCCCCGTGAAACCGAAGTCCTGCGGGTTCTGGGGAACGAAGGTGAGGTGCACGCACTCCTGCCTATCCACCATGAGCGTGTCCATCAAGTAGTATTTGTAGAAGCTGATGGCTCCGCGGCCGATGGGGCTGACGAAGCGGCGTTGCAGCAGGCGGATGTCGTCGTCGTAGATGTTGATGTCGGAGAATACGTCCGTAAGGATGGTCCCCAGCATGTCTCCGGTGTTGAAGAACTCTTCGATACCAGTGGAGTTCATGCCTTCGATGATGGTCTTTTCGCTCTTGGGGCTTTTACGGAAAATGGTCTTGCTCGCCGTCTCCTTGATGGAGATGGGTAGAATCATCTTGTTGGTCTTGGGCGATACCTCCACCTGGTCTTTGAAGAAGGAGAATTTCTTGTAAATACCTTTCTCCATTTTGTCGGGGGTGACATCGTTGAGCGACATCTTCATCTTTTCATATTTCTGATACTGATAGTAGTCGTTCTCTTCCAGTTTCAGGGCCTTCTTGTTCTCGATGACCTTCTTCATAAACTCCACGGCGGGGTTGTTCTTGCGGGAATATTTCTCCTTCTTGGGCTTCACGACGACCTCGGAGAGCATGATGTCGTCCGGTTGCAACTTGACGTTCAGCACCCGGGTACCGGGATTCAGTTTCACTTTCTTGGTGATATAACCTACAGCGGAGAATGTCAGCTCATCCCAGCCTTTGTGGGTTTCAACCTGGTATTCACCGTTTGCGTTGGAGATGCCGCCTACACCTTTCCCTTCATACTGTACGGTGATATACATCAGCGGTTCGTTCGTGAGGGAGTCTGTGATGACACCCTTTATCTGGGCGGATGCGCTGATGGAGACGAACAGTGACAGCAGGAAAAGGGCGTAAATTGTATATCTTTGCTTCATAAGTTACAGATAATTCGGGCGCAAAGTTAACAAATTAAGGTTAATCAAGAAGCAAATATAGACTAAAGAAACGGGAGATATGGTTAAATGAACGTGAAAGTCGTATGTCTTGTTTGCCGGATACAGATAAAAAACGTACAGAATCCTTATAGAAAAGTTGCCGGATATAAAGGATAAAGTTGCACAACGTATGGAGAAAGTTCTATCCCAAGCCTTGGGATAGAAAGACCCAAGCTTGGGATAAGCGTCCGTAGGTTTGGGATAGACGTTTGCAAGCTTGGGATAGAATTTATGGAGGATTATGAATTGTTGCCGTTCAGTAGTGTCTGTACGATGCGTTCCGCCGTTCGTCCGTCCCAGCGGTCGGGCAGGGTGGTGTGCTTCCATTCTCCGTGCAGCAGCTTGTCGAGCGAGGCGGAGAGAGCGAAGGAATTTTCGCCTACCAGCTCGTTGGTACCGATGCGCCAGGTTTCGGGATGCTCGGCATAGGTATTGAGGGTGATGCAGGGGACGTCGAGGAAGGTAGCTTCTTCGGCGATGTTTCCCGAGTCGGTGACGATGCCCCGTGCCTGGTTGATGAGGAATCCGAAGTGCAGGTAACTCTGCGGAGGCAGGATGTGCAGGTTGGTAGCATTCACTTCCAGCGACTTCACCGCCTTTTGCACGTAGGGGTGTAGCGGGGCGACGATAGGCATGCCGCCGGCCTTTTCGATAACGGTCTGGAGCAGGGAGTGCAGTACGGCCTTCTTCTCCAGCAGGTCACGGCGGTTGAGGGTGAGCAGCAGGTAGTTCCCTTTCCGCAGGCCGAGGCTGGAGAACCACATGGGCTGCACCAGGCGGTGGCGGTTGAAACGGATGGTGTCAATCAGTATGTTGCCCACGTAGTGGATATATTCGGGTATCATGCCCTCCTGGTTGAGGTTGCGGTTGGCCACCATGCTGGCGGTGAAGAGATAGTCGGAAATGGCGTCCACGATGGTGCGGTTCACCTCGCGGGGCATGTTCATGTCGAAAGAGCGTGTGCCGGCTATGACGTGCGCCACCTTCAGTCCGCGCTTCTTGGCGACGATGGAGCAGCTCATAGTGGCGGTCATGTCATCTACCACCAGTACGACTTGTGCCGGATGCCCGTCCAACTCCCGCTCGAAGGCGAGCATGATGGAGGCTGCCACCTGCGAGTGGTTGTGTCCGGTGACACCGAGGTAGGCATCCGGTTTCCTCATGGAAAGGTCGGAGAAGAGCGAGGCATCCAGGCTGGTGTCATCCTGCGGACCGGTGTAGACGATGCGGTAGGAGATGTTCTTTCCTGCCTCTCTGGCGGCGTCGATGGCGCGGCAGATGGGGGCTATTTTCATGAAGTTGGGGCGTGCGCCCGATACGATTGTTATTCTCATTGTCGTAGTTGGTGAAAAATGATACGACAAAAATACGTTTTCTTAGGGAAATTATTTGTTACTTTGCCTATTATTTTCAGAGTGTCTGTTGAAAATACACACTTATTCAATGTTTAATTTATAATTTATAATTTTTAATTCTCAAAGTGATAATGCCAACATTTGTTCAGATACTCGATTTCATTGGCACATTTGCCTTTGCCATCAGTGGCATACGCCTGGCCTCGGCCAAGCGGTTCGACTGGTTTGGAGCGTATGTGGTGGGTTTTGTGACGGCCATTGGCGGCGGTACGATACGCGACCTGTTGCTGGACGTCACCCCGGGCTGGATGACGGATCCCATTTACTTGATTTGTACCGGACTGGCCTTGTTGTGGGTCATCCTCTTCGGTAAACATCTCATCCATCTGCACAATACGTTCTTCATATTCGACAGTATCGGCCTGGCACTGTTCACGGTGGTCGGCGTGGGCAAGAGCATCGCGCTGGGCTATCCCTTCTGGGTGGCCATCATTATGGGCAGCATCACCGGGGCTGCGGGAGGTGTGATACGTGACGTATTCATTAACGAAATTCCGCTGATATTCCGGAAGGAGATTTATGCGATGGCTTGTGTGGTGGGAGGAACCTTCTACTGGATGTGCCATCTTCTGGGGATGGAGTCTTTCGTGTGTCAGATTGTGGGCGGTGTGACGGTGTTCGTTACCCGCATACTGGCGGTGAAGTATAGGATTTGCCTGCCTATCCTTTCGGGCAATGAAGAGGAGCAGGAAGGGTAGTCCGTTATCTGCTATCTGAGAATCTCAGGGATTTTCCGGTGAAATTCCGGGCAATGTGCAAAAGAACTCCAGGTGTTAAAAATAAGATTCCCCGGCATTTGCAACCGAAATGTCGGGGAATCTTTCATATTCCTCTTTCCCCTGATAAGGGGGAAAGAGGATGGGATTGCTAAGGGGATAAAACAAGGTTAGAACAATGCATCCTTCGTGTTGAAAAGTTTGCGTTCGTTCAGTTTCACTACCTTGCCGAATTTTTCCAGTCGCTTCAGGTCAATGTTCTTTGGGTTGCCCATGATGGAAATGCAGTAAGGTTTGTCTTTGATGTTCTCTTCGTAGAATTTCACGATGTCGTCAAAGGTCAGTGCATCTACTTTCGGCAGGTTTTCCTTTGCTGGGTCGTCTGTGTAGCCTCTGTAGCCCAAGTCTACCAGTTCCATGGCTTTGTTGCGGAAGCTGGGGTGACTGGTCAGCATGGCTTGGCGGAGGTAGCTCTTGATGTTGTCGATACGTTCCGGATTTTTCGGCATGTCGTTGACGAGACCCATCAGTACGTCCAATGCATCGTTTGCCTTGTCGTTCTGGGTACCGATGTAGCCGCGCAGATAGCTTGCTTTTCCGGCTATGCCTTGCGTGCCGACGAATGCGTAGGCTGTATAGGCCATGGAGCGTTTTTCGCGGATTTCGTTCAGAACGATGCCGGTGAAGTCAAGACCGAAGTATTGGTTGAATGCGCTACGCAGCACGTCGTCCTTTTTGTCAGCCTTCTGCATCGGGATGTAGAGGTGGATTTGGGCTTGTTCTGCATCGTTGTTAGGCAGGAAGTAGACGGTGTTTTCGGTCACCGGCATCATGTCCTTTGCCTGTGGGGAGTTGGACGGGCGTTCGTTGGCCACCAATGGGAGGTTCTTGCTCAGGATATCGTATACTTGGTCGAAGGGGAGTGTTCCGGTGAAGAACACCTTTGCCTCGTAGTTGGAGGCGCGGTTGATGTCGCCCGTCAGTTCTGAAATCTGTAATTCGTAAATCTCCTTGTCGGTCAGTTCCTTGATGTAGTCTGATTTCTCTCCGTAGAGCATGTACTGCCGCAGTGCTTCGTTCAGGATGCTGACGTTGTCTTTGCGCTGCTGGCGCATACCCATTGCCGAACCTTTCAGACGTGCCAGTTGCTTTTCGTCCAGTTTTGGCATCAAAATTTGGCGTGAAAGTAGCTGGCAGGCTTGCGGCAGGGTGGCTTCGTAGCCCTCCATGATGATGTAGAGGTTGTCATCATCGGCTGTCACGTGGCAGGTTGCGTTCAGCTTGCTGAGTTCTTCTTTCAACTCTTGCGGTTCGTAGGCCCCCATGATGCCTGCGTTGTTCATCAACTGGGCGGCATAGCCAAGTTTTGGGAATTCGCGTTCACCGGCTCCGTATTGTACAACCAACTGGAATACGTTATTCTCCTTGTTGGGTGTGTAGTACATCTTTGAACGGTCGTTCAGTTGCTTGATTTGCACTTCGCCGTAGTCTGCGAATTTCTCCTCCATCTGTCCGATGGGCAGGTTTTTGAATTGTGTTGCATAGAGCGATTCTTTTCCTATCGGAGGTTCTACGGGTTTGTAACCCGGCTTCTCAATCTTGGCGTTCTTGTCAGGCTTTCCTTTTTCGATATATAGGGCCAGGTAATTGTCTGACAGATATTTCTTGGCTACTCGCTTGATGTCGTCAGTGGTGATGGCCATAATCTTGTCCTTGTAATTGAGTATGTCGCCCAAGTCCTGCTCGTTATAGAAGGCGTTCATCAGTATCATGGCCTTGTCCTCGTTCGACTCCATTTCCAGGTCGAACTGGCGGCATTTCTCGGCTTTGATGGCATCAATTTTCCAGTCCTCGAATTCTCCGTTGGCGATTTGCTGGATGGCTTTCAAGGCTTTCTTTTCGGCGCTCTTGGTAGACTCGAAACGGCGCTGGTTTTCGTCGTAGAGTGGAATGGCCGCTACGATGGCGCGTCCTTGTTCGCGGAAAGTACGGGTGTAGGCTCCGGCGCTGGTCAGTTCACCGTCCAGTACCAGCTTGTCCATAGTTCCGGTCTGACTGTTGTTGTTCAGCAGTGCCAGGGCGATGTCCAGAGCGTCTTCGTCGGGATGTCCGGCAGGTACTCCATTGAATACCATTGCCACTTGCGGGTAGAATCCTACTTTAGCCGAATACTGTTTGCGGCCCTTTATTTCGAGGTTCTGGTAGACCTTGCGCTCGGGTGAGGGTTTAGCAGCCAGACGTCCAAAGGCGGCATTGATGCGTCCGCTGATTTGTTGGGCTTTGATGTTTCCTACGAGTACCAGTACCATGTTTTCGGGGACATACCATTGTTCGTAAAATTCAATCAGCTTGCTCAGGCGGGGATTCTTCAAATGTTCGGGCAGGCCGATGATGGAACGGGAGTAAGGATGTCCCTCAAAAGCTTTCTCCATCACGAACTGGTTCTGTGCACGTCCCTGGTCATCTTGTGAACGGTTATATTCTTCGTACACGTTTTCCAGCTCCGACTGGAAGGAACGGAATACGGGATGCAGGAAACGTTGTGAGGAGATTTCCAGCCATTTTTATCTGATAGGCAGGGAAGGAGCTGTGATAGAAGGTCCAGTCATAGTAGGTGCCTGCATTCACCCCTTTGGCACCCATGCTTTCCATCAGGTTGGAGTATTCGTTGGGAAGTCCCAATTTTCCAGCTTTGACGGTCAGCTCATTGATTTCCTTGCTGATGGCTTCTTTTTTTGCCGGGTCGGCTTCTTCGGCCATCTGGTCGTACTTGGCGATGATTTCCTTGTAGATCGGTTCTTCTTCCGTCCAGTTCAGCGCGCCTATCTTGTCTGTTCCTTTAAACATGACGTGCTCCAGGTAGTGTGCAAGTCCCGTGTACTCTTCGGGGTCGTTGATGGAACCGGCACGTACGCCTACCAGTCCGAACACGTCCGATTTGGATTCATCTTCCCATATATATACGGAAAGACCGTTCTTCAGCTTGAACGCCTTCAGTCCTTGTCCGAAGGAGGGCAGGGAAATGATAAGGGTAGTCAGCAGAAGAAGTGACTTAAATTGAAATGATTTCATAAAATAAAGTGTTTTTATGTAATAAAAGTGTTTTCCTATATGTAGGCAAAGCTATAAAAAAATCACGTAACATTTACGAAATCTTCGGAAAAATGATAGTTTTCAGTATATAATATTACCCGTAAACTATCAGAGAGGGGGGTGTAAACTGTCAAATGATAGTTTTCCCCCCTAATAAAAACCGTATTCCGTCCCCCGGGGCTTCAAATCTTCCTTATACTTGCAATCGTAAAACCTAAACCATTATTAACTATTTAAAAATTGAGCAAAGTATGAATACTTACAGTTTTAGAAAAGATTTGCTTGCAGTGCAAGAAGAACTGCTTCGCTTTGCATACAAGTTGACAGCCGACCGGGAAGAAGCGAATGATTTGTTGCAAGAGACATCTCTCAAGGCTTTGGATAACGAAGACAAATTTGAACCCGACACCAATTTCAGAGGTTGGATGTATACCATTATGCGCAACATCTTTATCAATAATTACCGGAAAATAGTTCGCGAACAGACTTTTGTGGACCAGACGGACAATCAGTATCACCTCAGCATGCCCCAGGACTCTGGTTTTGCCAGTACCGAGGGTGCCTACGACCTGAAAGAAATGCATCGCATCGTCAATGCCCTTCCACGCGACTATAAAGTCCCTTTCTCCATGCATGTGTCCGGTTTCAAGTACCGCGAGATTGCCGAACGCCTCGGCCTTCCGCTCGGAACGGTGAAAAGCCGCATCTTCTTTACGCGCCAGAAGTTGCAGGATGAATTGAAAGATTTCATCTGATAATAATTTGATAGTAGCAATATGATATATAACATATTGCTTATGATGAATTTTTAAGGGTTATTCTTGACTATATGTCAGAATAATCCTTTATATTTGTATATGTTAAGTTAACCGAAGGAAAATCTCTTATTATTGACTATGATGAAAAAGGAAATTAAATTCAGTCTTGTTTACCGGGACATGTGGCAGTCGTCCGGTAAGTATCAACCCCGGGTAGACCAGTTGGTACGTATTGCTCCGTTGATAGTTGAAATGGGTTGTTTTGCACGCGTTGAAACAAACGGAGGAGCTTTTGAGCAGGTAAACCTTCTGTATGGTGAAAATCCCAACAAGGCTGTACGCGCCTTTACCGCACCTTTTAGGGAAGCAGGCATACAGACGCATATGCTCGACCGCGGGCTAAATGCACTGCGCATGTATCCCGTTCCGGCAGATGTGCGCCGGCTGATGTACAAGGTGAAGCATGCCCAGGGTGTGGACATTACCCGTATCTTCTGCGGATTGAACGAGACGCGGAATATAATTCCTTCTATCAAATATGCTCTGGAAGCGGGCATGATACCGCAGGCTACGCTCTGCATCACGTATTCTCCCGTCCATACGGT
>OGPE01001897.1_pt1 | contig 12716 bp, 8 predicted proteins | sample 1552881 | NCBI WGS metagenome assembly OGPE01 (sample SAMEA2580236, study PRJEB22360) | human gut metagenome | biome: human gut; feature: human-associated habitat; material: faeces | place: Denmark | collected 2008/2010 | reverse complement strand
TTAAATATTTCCCCTAATCTTACGAAGGGCCGGGGAAGCCCAAAGCCGCCAGTGCAAAGGCGCATAAGACTAGCGGACAGGAAGTTTATATGCGGGAAGAAGTGCAGCAGATTTTGCAGATGCTGTATTTATATAAAAATTGAGCGTCATAAGCAGAAAAAGAGGCTGAGCGTAAAGGAGTAGTAAGATGGCTGAAGTGAAAGCAGCAGAGAAAGGCCGGCAGTCTGAACATCTGGAAAAAGAAGTGTCAAGCAGGGGAAACTGCACCAGCAGTAGCAAAACTGTTGATAAAGACAGCTGTAAGGACAATTCTGACAGCACCGCTGCAAAAACCTATATGCGCTTTTACGCTGGGGCTGTTACTCAGGACAGCGGCCTTGAGGGTATCAGGTTCGACTTTAACTACGGCGCTCGTGTCGAAGTGCCGGCTGGTGATTACAGGGTACGATTTCTGGACCGGGAAGCCTGTTTGACATTGTACGATTCTAATGCCAGCGGCGTGCTTGTGACCAGTAGTAAAAAGTATTTTGTCGATTTCCGCATCGAGGTCTACGAAAGAGATAAGTTGATTTTTGCCCATGACCTGGATTTACAGGGGAAAAAAGTGCTTATAAAATTTCCTGTCGGTATTTTAGGAGATATTTTGGCATGGTTCCCTTATGCCGAAGTCTTTAGAAAAAAGCATGAGTGCGATTTATACTGCGCTATGGCGGAAGAGATGATCGAGATCATCAAGCCGGGCTATCCGGAGATCAACTTTGTCCAATCGGAAGAACGGCCGGACGGTCTTTATGCTAGTTATTACATGGGCATTTTCTTTCCATGTGATGACAGGGAACACCAGCCGACAGATTTCAGAGTAGTGGGGCTGCATAAAAACGCACCCTGTATTCTGGGACTAAAAGTAGACGAACAGTGTATTAAACTGTTACCGAGGGATAAAGTACGCAGGATTAAAGATCCATACGTCTGCATCGCGGCGCAGGCCAGCAGTCAGGCCAAATACTGGAACAACGGACGTGGCTGGCTGAACGTGGTAAAACACCTTAAAACACTTGGCTACCGAGTACTGTGCATTGATAGAGAAAATAATTATGGTATGGGCAGCCGATTTAACATCATTCCTTACGGCGCGGAAGATTTTACCGGGCGCAGACCCTTGCAGGAGCGGATCGATCTTTTGTACCATGCTGATTTTTTCATAGGTCTGTCCAGCGGGCTTAGCTGGGTGGCCAATGGGGTGGGGATACCGGTAGTGCTGATCAGCGGTTTTACACTGCCGGTAAATGAATTTGAGACGCCGTACCGAGTCATTAGCTACCATGTTTGCAATGGCTGCTGGAATGATACGCGGGTAGTATTTGACCATAAGGACTTTGAATGGTGTCCACGGCTAAAAGGCAGCGACAGACAGTTTGAATGCAGCCGCTACATTACGCCGGAAGCTGTGAATAAAGTCATTGATCGGTTGATGGAAGACTATAAATTAAAGCCGCAAGAACAAGCTGTGAATAAAAAGAAGACAAAGGGTGAGCAGTGATGAAAAAGAGAGAAACAAAATTACAGGTACAAAGTATTCTGGCAACGGTGGTTATGGGGATGAATCTGGTCAACACTGCTGCGCCGGCAGTGGCAGTGGCTATGACAGAACAGCAGGAGCCAGCGCCTAAACAGTCAGTCAGCGAAGCTCAGCAGGAAGAAATGCAATCATATGCCTATGAAGTTTTACCCATACTGGCAGGCTATGTGGACGAAATGGTTTTCAGCAAGGCCGAGGCTGCCAGTAGTTACAGTGTTGGTGTCGGCGAGAACAGAAGTATTGCCAGTACTGATGATTATGATAGTGTCTATGTCGCCAGCGGTGGCACTTGTACAATAGATTCCAACAGAGCCAAGATAAATGTAGTTGATGGCGGGTCACTGAATATCGGGAACAATATAGGTTCTGTGACTGTGTCAGGAGGTAACGTCAGTGTTGTTTCTAATAATCAAGATCTTCGTGTAGAAGGAGGTAATGTCAGTGTCGTCAACAGCGAACATCAGATTTATGTTTCCGGCGGTACTTGTATTATTGATGTCAATAAACAGGAAAATCATGTTTCAGGCGGTACCAGTATCATCAAGGCAATGGATACAAGCGATAGTATGCAAAGAAATCAGGTGATTTCCGGCGGCGTAGGTATTGTCAGTGTTATGAACGCTACCAGCGCCTACAATCAACAGGTGCAAACAATTCATGGTGGCAGCGGCGTTGTGGGGACTATGCTGGATGGCTGGCAGTGGATCAAATCAGCCGGTGCGGAGGGGCATATAGGGACTATGAGCGGCGGGTCACAGGCTATTAACGCCGGCTCAGGCAGTATTGATACGATGTATGGCGGTGTCCAAACCTTGGGAAAGAATACTAATGCTGAGATAGCAACTATGGTTGAAGGGTTACAGTTTATACATGCTAGTGCTACAGGTGCAATAAGTGCCATGTATGGTGGCCAACAGATTATCGGTAATCCTGGATATGAAAATGCCAGTGGTGCCATAATAAGCATGGCCGGCGGGCAGCAACAGATCTGGGCTGACAACAACGGCAGTATAACAACAATGTCAGGTGCCAGCGCCATGCAGATTATAGGGCTGTCTGGTACAGCTAATGGCAGCATCGATACGTTGGAAGATGGTATACAAATGATTGGTTATAATAATAACCCTAGTTATAAAGGGGTTGGCACAGGAACGATCAATATAATGAACAACGGTCTGCAGATCGTCGGCTATAGCGGTGGCAGTGCTTGTGTTGGTTCGATAAAGACGATGAACAATGGACAGCAACAGGTCAATGATGGCGGAACTGGTACAGTAACTGATCTGTTAGGCGGCATCCAGATCGTTAGAAGCGGTGGTACGGCTACTGCTACAACTGTTGGCAGCGGCGGCATGCAGTATATCGAAGCCGGTGCGGTAATCAGCGGCACTGTTTTAGACGGAGGCAGCCTACGGCTGAGGCAGACAGACAGTGCTTATACACTGGCAAATACTCTGACAATCAATAATGGTGTGTTAGATCTGACAAACGGTGCTGGCATTATGCCAAATCTGCGTGTGGCACCTGTTTATCAGATGCTGACCCTTAATGACCTGCAGGGTACAGGCGGCAATATTTATATGGATACGGATCTGGCTAATAATACTGGCGATCAGATCATTGTCAATAGCAGTAATAGCGGCACGGGAACGTATGCTGTTTATGTCAACGATCAGAGCATCGTCAGTGATACGGAACTGACAGGCAGGCTGCTGTTGATCGATGACCAGAGCGGCAGGTTGAACTTCGAAGGAATTACCGCTAATAACGGCGGCCTGTGGGATGCGACACCTGTTTTAAATAAAGAGACCAACCAGTGGTATTTGTCAAGAATCGTGAAAACAGCGAATAATGATACCAAAGTATTGCTGTTTGACGCCGAGAACAGCTACGCCATGTGGCGCAACACCGCGGACAGCCTGCGCAGCCGCCTGGGTGAGCTGCATGGAAGTGCTGAGCATGACAACGGGATTTGGGCTCGTACGCAGACCGGACGCTTCAGTGGCAGCGGTTACGAAGGCCGCTATAACCTGTACCAACTGGGTTATGATAAAATATTTGCCGATAAAAGTGTTTACGGTGCAGCTATTGATTACGGTGATGGCACAGGTAGCTATGCCTACGGCAGCGGTAAGGACAAACTGACAGCGTTAAGTTTATATGGTGTCTGGCAGGGGAATCGCGGCACCTATACCAACGTCACAGCCCGTTACGGCAGTTTTACAACGGATCTGAAATCTTATGGCGGTTATCCGGACAAAGCTGACTACAAGCACCATGTCTACAGTATAAGTGTGGAATACGGACAGCGTTTTGATTATCAGCAGGGTCTTTTCTTCGAACCACAGGCACAGTTTACGATGGGACGAATAAATAGCATCAGCTACACTACCGACAGAGGAGCCAACGGCTATATCGAAGGCATGAACAGTGCTATCGGGCGTATCGGCTTTGTTTTGGGACAAAAGGTCAAAAACGACAGCGATATCTATATCAAAGCCGACCTGCTACACGAATTTGCAGGGGAGCGTGATTTGCAGCTGACATCGGATGCAGGTGGTACCAACGATATTTTGAGAGAACATAGTGATTACGGTGATACATGGTTTGAGCTGGGTCTGGGCGGTAACGTCAGGATCAGCAAAACGGGCAACTTCTACGGTGAAGTGACGCGCGGCTTCGGCGGCGACATCAACAAAAAGTGGAGCGTCAATGCCGGGCTAAGGTTCACGTTTTAAGTGAGGATTTGAGGCACTGTTATATGGCAGTACTAATTTTAGTAATGTAAAAAATCAGCGATATGAAGTAAGTTTCATATCGCTGATTTGCTTTGTTATTTTCTGCTTATATTGTTAGCAGTAATTTATACGGTACAGAGTCTTTTAAAAGCATTTTGGTTTATGAGGGTATAAAACGATTGCAATAATAATTATTAATTTCAAATAAATTTCCCTTGCGTTTTTAAATGACATATGTTATATTAAAGGTGCGTTAGCGAACGCTAACTAAAGCAACTTAATTTATGTTTATATAAGGAGGCAGTTATTATGTCATTGATCAACAAGGAAGTTAACGATTTTAAGGTTCAGGCCTATGTAGGCAAAGATTTTAAAGAGGTTACTAAAAAAGATATTTTAGGGAAATGGTCGGTGTTCTTTTTCTATCCGGCTGATTTTACTTTTGTGTGCCCGACTGAGTTAGAGGATCTGGCGAATAAATACGAAGAATTCAAAAAAATCGGCTGCGAGATTTATTCCGTATCCTGCGATACTCATTTTGTCCATAAGGCATGGCATGATGCATCGGATACGATCAAAAAAATACAGTATCCGATGTTGGCTGACCCGACCGGGGCTTTGGCAAGAGATTTCGATGTGATGATCGAAGCTGACGGCCTGGCCGAAAGAGGCAGCTTTATCGTTAATCCGGAAGGCAGGATCGTAGCTTATGAAGTTATTGCCGGCAATGTCGGACGTAATGCTGATGAGCTGCTGCGCCGTGTGCAGGCTTCGCAGTTTGTTGCCGAACATGGCGATCAGGTCTGCCCTGCCAAATGGCAGCCTGGCGCAAGCACTTTGAAACCCAGCCTTGATCTGGTAGGGATTATCTGATCATGGACCGGATGTATGATGTCATCATCATCGGCGGCGGGCCTGCGGGCCTTGCCGCTGCCGTTTATATGGCTCGGGCCAAGTATAAGACGCTGGTTATCGAAAAAGAGAAGATCGGCGGTCTGATCACGATTACTTCCGAGGTGGTAAATTATCCGGGCGTTTTAAAAACTACGGGTAAAGAGCTTACTGAGCAGATGCGTCTGCAGGCAGAAAGCTTCGGGGCGGAGTTTTTACTGGCAGAGGCTTTGGAAAGTAAGCTGGACTGCGATATCAAAGAGGTGCATACCGATAAGGGAACCTTTAAGTCGCTGGGTGTGATCATGGCTATGGGAGCCGTGCCACGGCAGGTGGGTTTTACAGGCGAGTCGGAATACCGCGGGCGCGGCGTAGCATATTGTGCTACCTGTGACGGCGAATTTTTTACTGGCCTGGATGTATTTGTTGTGGGCGGTGGTTTTGCTGCTGCCGAAGAAGCGATTTTTCTGACCCGTTATGCGCGGCATGTAACAGTGCTGGTGCGCGGTGATGATTTTACCTGTGCCGGGTCGATCGCCGATGAAGTGAAACGGCACGAGCAGATAACAGTACTGTATAATACTGCTATGCTGGAAGTCGGCGGAGGAGACGTACTGCGTTATGCTGTTTATGAAAACTGCAAGACCGGTGAACGTACACGTTATGAGACCAGTGACGCGACCTTCGGCGTATTTGTTTTTGCCGGGTATGTTCCTGTAGGCGGCCCGCTGTTGAACGGTCTGGAAACTGACTGTGAAGGTTATCTGGTCACCGATATGGATCAAAAGACTAATCTGGACGGCGTTTATGGCGCCGGTGACTTATGCATCAAAAATCTGCGGCAGGTGGTCACAGCGGTGTCTGACGGCGCCAAAGCGGCTACTTCGCTTGAGAAATATGCTGCACAGCTGCACGATAAGTTGAAGCTGCCGCGTTTTGCAGTAACTAAAAAGCAAATCACGGAGCCGGCATTTAAGCAGACGGAAGCAGCTGCTGCCGATGACGGCGCGTTTATTTCGGAAGCTATTAAAACGCAGCTGACGCCTGTTTTTGCAAAATTTACAGATGATTTATTACTGCGGGCCGCATTGGATAACAGCCGGGCGGCGGCAGAAATACGCGGCTTTTTAAACGAGCTGACACCCTTAAGCGCTCATCTGCGCTGGGAAGAAGCCGGGGAGGCTGCAAACGGGCTGCCATATATCGAGGTCTGCCGTGCGGATGGAACGTCTTTAGGATTCCGTTTTCACGGTGTGCCGGGAGGTCATGAGTTTAATTCATTTATCGTGACACTGTATAATGCGGCCGGGCCGGGTCAGGCTATCAGTGAGGAGCAGTTGGCTGCGGTCAAAGCACTGAGCGGAAGGAAAAAGCTGCAGGTAGTCATTTCATTGTCCTGTACGATGTGCCCCGAGCTGGTAATGGCAGCCGGCAGGCTGGCAGTTGAAAATGACGGGATCGAGATAGATGTATTTGATATCAATTTGTTCCCGGAGCTGCGCGAGCAATATAAAATTATGAGTGTGCCTTGTCTGATTTATAATGATAAGATCAGCTTTGGTAAAAAGAATATCGATGAACTGCTGCAGCTGATTGGCTGAGATGCAGGTTAATAAAAACAGGTTCACCGCTTTAGCGGTGAACCTGTTTTGTTATTATTGACCAGCTTTCAGCTCAGTCCAGTAACGGTCGTACATAGTGATACTGTCGCCGATATCGGTCAGCCATTCGCCTTTGGGGATGCTTTCTTTGCCAATTTTCAGCATGGGGTCATCAAGATAGGCTTGGGAATGATATTTGAGTGCTTCGTCATTAGGATTGGCGCAGTTCATAAATTCCCAGTTTTTAGCGCTGACCTTGGGGTCGTACATATAGTTCATAAATTTCTCGGCCAGTTCTTTATTTTTACAGCCCTTGGGTATGGCGAAGTTATCTGACCAGATCAGTGAGCCCTGATCTGGGACAACAAAACCGACATTATTATTTTCTCTGTAGGTAAAGGCGGCGTCGCCTGACCACATAATACCGATCCAGCCTTCTTCAGCAATAAACTTTTGTTTCAGGTTTTCGGTATCGTAGGCAATAACACTGCTGTTGAGCTGCTTCAAGTCTTTGAAGGCTGCTTCTACCTGAGCCGGGTCAGTGCTGTTATTAGACCAGCCATGTTTTTTCAGGGCTACACTGAAAACTTCGCGGCAGTCATTCAAAAGCAGTACATGTCCTTTATATTCCGGGTTCCACAGATCGTCCCATTTGGCAGGAGTTTCTTTGACATATTTTTTGTTATAGATGATACCGGTGATGCCGGTGGTATAAGGCAGGGTATATTCGCCGGTCGGGTCAAAGGGCAGCTTGCGCAGGTCAGCACTGATGTATTTTGCATTGGGGATCTTGGCAAGATCCAGTTTTTCCAGCATATCCAGCTTGCGCATGGTAGTTACCATATAGTCGGAAGGCATGATGATATCAAACTGGGCTCCGCCTGCCTGCATTTTAGCCAGCAGTTCTTCATTGTTAGAAAAAACGTCATAGGTGATTTTGCAGTTGTTTTGCTTTTCAAAATCAGATATAACATAGGGATCAAAATAATCTGCCCACCCGTAAAGGTTCAGGACCTGGGGCGCTCCGGCATCTTTAGCTGAGTTGTCCGATCCGCAGCCGCCCAGCAGAACGGAAAAGCAGAGAGCGGTCAGTAAATATGTAAGTTTTTTCATAAAGCTAAACACTTCCCCTTTAATGTGTTATAAAAAAGGCTGCCTCATGGGAGACAGCCTGATCTTAAAGCAGAGTTAAATAAACAGAGGTCGCTACGTGTTTATTTAGCGGTTTTGAGTTCAGTCCAATAACGGTCATACATAGGCAGGGCTTCGCCGATATCGATGAGCCATTCGCCTTTGTCGATGTTATCCATACCGACCTTGAGCATGGGATCGTTGCGGAATTCTTCACTGTGGAATTCCATTGCTTTTTCGTTAGGGTCGTTATAGCCGATATATTCGTAGTTTTTAGCGCTGATCTTGGGTTCGTAAATGAAGTTGATGAATTTTTCAGCTAAAGCTTTGTTTTTAGCGCCTTTGGGAATAGCAAAGGTGTCTGCCCAGATGGTAGCGCCTTCCTTGGGGATCACAAAGCCGATGTTTTTATTGTCTTTGTAGGTGTAGGAAGCATCACCTGACCACATAGTACCGATCCAGGCTTCTTCTGCGATAAATTTCTGCTTGATAGTATCGGTGTCGAAAGCCAGTACGTTTGGAGCCAGCGTTTTCAGGTCATTAAAAGCTTTTTCTACCTGAGCCTGGTCAGTGGAATTGTTGGAATAGCCGTTTTTCTTCAGCGCCATACCGATAACTTCGCGGTTGTCGTTAAGCAGAATCACGCGGCCTTTATAATCCGGGTTCCACAGGTCTTCCCATGAGGTGGGAATTTCTTTGATAAAATTTTTGTTGTAGACGATGCCGGTAATGCCCCAGGTGTAAACAAGGGAATGCTTGCCGGTGGGATCGTAAACAGGAGCCTTCAAGCTGCTGACGATATTTTTGGCATTGGGTATTTTATCAAGATCCAGCTCTTCCAGAAGGTTCAGTTTCAGCATAGTTGCTACCATGTAATCGGAGGGCTGGATGAGGTCGTATTGCGCGCCGCCAGCCTGGATCTTGGCCAGCAGTTCTTCATTATTGGCAAAAACGTCGTAATTTACTTTACAGTTGTTTTGCTTTTCAAATTCGGCAATGACCTCCGGATCGAAATTGTCGGCCCAGCTGAACAGGTTCAGCACTTGCTTGTCGCCGCCGGCGGGAGCTGCTGCGTCCTTTTTGGGAGCGTCACCGCCGCAGCCCATGAGAGCCAACGTTAAAACAGCGATGAGGAAAACAAAAAGTTTTTTCATTGTCGGATCACCCTTTCATCATTTTATTTGTTGTTTATATTGTATCACAGTTAGTTGTGATATCAATCGGAGTTTTTATCAGATGTGTGCTGCGGCTGCAGGATCTGAGCGATCACGACCAGCGTGATCGTTGCGAACATCAGCAGTGTGGACAGGGCGTTGATCTCGGGTGAGATGCCGCGTTTGACCATAGCGTAGATGTAAAGCGGCAGCGTAGTAGAATTGGGACCTGCCACAAAGAAGCTGATAATAAAGTCGTCGATAGATAGCGTAAAGGCGATCAGAGCGCCGGCCACGATACCTGGCAGTGCCAGCGGTAATGTGACGTAGCGGAAGGTCTTCCACGGAGTCGCATACAGGTCCATTGCTGCCTGTTCCAGTTCATGCCGCATACCTTCCAGTCTGGCGTTGACAGTGATGACAACGAAGGAAACACAGAAGGTGATGTGTGCAAGGATAAGGGTAGTTTTACCAAGCGGTACCTGTGCCTGAGCAAATAGTACCAGCAGGGAAAGACCCATAACGATTTCCGGGATCAGGATCGGCAGGTATAAGAGGCCGTTGATGACCGGTTTGTACTTGTATTGGTAACGATTGAGCGCGATAGCGGCTATCGTGCCCAGCGTAGTCGAGGCTATTGTAGAGATCACAGCAATAAAAAGGCTGTTGGTGAGTGCCTCTAAAACGCGGCGGTTTTGGAAAAGAGCTTCATACCAGTTGAAGGTGAAGCCTGTCCAGACGGCGTTGATCCTTGATTCGTTGAAAGAATACATGGCCAGGATCAGCAGCGGCAGATAAAGGAAAGCCAGAATAGCCAAAGAATAGGCTACCATCAGATGGCTACGCCACGTCTTTTGCATCGCCGTCACCTCCTTCCTGTGCCTGCAGAGCTTTGTAGTACAGGATGATCAGCACCAGACTCAGTACGGCCAGCACTATGGAGAGCGCCGAGCCAAAGGGCCAGTCACGGGCTGACAGGAACTGGTTTTGGATGAGATTGCCGATGAGCGCCGATTTAGCTCCGCCCATAACGTCGGGAACAACGAACATCCCCAGCGAAGAAATGAAGACCAGAATTGTACCGGCAGCAATACCGGGCATGGTCAGGGGCAGAGTAACTTTACGAAAGGCTGTCAGCGGTTTGGCACCCAGATCGGATGCTGCTTCTAAAAGCCGGGTATCCAGCTGTTCGATAGATACATAGATCGGCAGCACCATAAAGGGCAGCAGTGCATAGACCATACCAAGCATAACGGCCATATCATTGTAAAGCATCTGCAGCGGCTGGTCGATAAGGCCCAGATTCAACAGCAGCGTATTGACTACGCCCTGTGAACGCAGGATAATGACCCAGGCATAGGAACGGATCAGAAAATTGATCCAGAAAGGGATCATAACCAGTATCAGACCTGGCTGCTGCCATTTTTTAGGCAGCTGGGCTATGGGATAGGCCAGCGGGTACCCCATCAGGATCGTGGCAAGCGTAGTTACGATAGCTACGACCAGGGTATCTGCAAAAATTTTAAGGTATAAGGGTTCCAAAAACCGCAGGTAGTTATCAATGGTAAAAGAAAAGATGACCTGTCCATACGGTGTGCGTCCGGCAAAGGACACTGCAACGACGATCAGCAGCGGTATAACGAAAAAGATGCTGAGCCAGAGCAGGGCCGGCGCTACCAGCAGTTTACCGTTTTTCATCATCGCTGTACTTTCACCTCGTCTCTTTCGTACCACCAGATGCCGACGCGTTCGTCGGGCGTCCAGCGTTTGACGTCGTCAAAGTACTGATATGCGACTACGGTCTGGTTCGAGTTGTCAAGACGGACAAAGACTTTGTCGATAGTGCCGTAGAAGACAACATCAACGACGGTGCCGTAAAAAGCAGGCTCGGGATGCGCTGCGGCTTTGTCTTCGCTTTCAGCTTCTTCGCAGAGGTTCAGCTTTTCCGGCCGCAGGGCCAAAGTTTCAGTTTCAGTATCGAAGAAATTACTTTCGCCGATGAATTTGGCAACAAATTTTGTGGAAGGATAATGATAAATATTATCAGGATTGTCGTCCTGTTCGATAACGCCTTTATTCATTACGACGATGCGGTCAGACATCGTCAATGCCTCTTCCTGATCGTGCGTTACATAGATGAAGGTCAGACCCAGACCGCGCTGAAGGTTTTTCAGTTCCAGCTGCAGATTTTTGCGCAGCTGGTAATCCAGCGCGCCCAAGGGCTCGTCCAGTAAGAGGACCTTGGGATTGTTGACCAAAGCGCGGGCAATTGCGACACGCTGCTGCTGTCCGCCGGACATTTGCTGGGGACGGCGGTTGCGGAACTCTTCGAGCTGGGTAAGATAAAGGACCTGAGCAACACGTTCCTTTTGTTCATCGGCAGGAACTTTTTTCATCATCAGGCCGAATTTTATGTTTTCCTCAACAGTCATGTGAGGGAATAACGCGTAATGTTGAAATACCATATTCACATCACGTTTATAGGGCGGCAAGGCAGTGACGTTTTCGTCGTCCAGATAGATACTGCCCTCGGTAGGAGTTTCCAGGCCGGCGATCATGCGCAGCAAAGTGGTTTTGCCGCAGCCGGAAGGACCGAGCAACGTAATAAATTCTCCATCGTAAATTGTCAGATCGAGAGAGGGGATAATGACGTTATTACCAAATTTTTTTGTGATTCCCTGTAAACGGACCATTTCTTTCATTTTTTGCTTGTCACAACCTTTCGTAATGCAGATTTTATCCTTATGCAGATAACAACTTATTATATACAGATTTGACCCAAAAATTCAATAATTTTTTGTAAAATTTAGAGGTATTTTGCTAAAAAACAGAGAATATTGATACTCATACGCAATAATGACAGTTTTTGATGATTTTTTGCGGAAAAATTCCAAAATTTGGAGGCTTTTTATTAATGAAACGATTGATATTGGCATTGATTTTGTTGGTAGTTGTTTTAATAACCGGCTGCGCTGATGCCGGCAGGCGTGACCAGGATAAAAAATCGGTGCATAGCCCGGTGGTAACGTTAGGGATCGAACGCATCGGCGAGTATGAGCAGCTGTTTGCAGGGAAGCGTGTGGGTCTGATTACAAATCAGACCGGTGTTGACAGTAAGCTGCGCAGCAGTGAGGATATTTTACTGGCGCAGACTGATCTGACAGGGATTTTTGTGCCGGAGCATGGTTTGTTCGGCGCCGTGGCTGCCGGAGACGATGTGGACGGAGCTGAATATAAAGGTGTGAAGGTATACAGTCTGTATGGAGCGACAAGACGGCCAACGCCGGCAATGCTGGATGCGATCGATGTGATGACTGTTGATATTCAGGATGTGGGTGCCCGGCATTATACTTATGTTTCAACTATGGCCTATGCTATGGAAGAATGTGCTAAAGCCGGTAAAAAGTTTGTTGTTTTCGACCGTCCCAACCCGATTGGGGGATTGATGGAGGGGCCGCTGCTGCGTCAAGAACAGGCAAGCTTTATCGGCCTTTATCCGGTGCCTCTGCGTCATGGACTGACTATCGGGGAATATGCCAGATATATCAACGATACGCAGAAGCTTGGCCTTGATCTGACGGTGATTCCGATGAAGGGCTGGCAGCGGAAAATGTACTGGCAG
>OGPE01001888.1_pt1 | contig 12756 bp, 6 predicted proteins | sample 1552881 | NCBI WGS metagenome assembly OGPE01 (sample SAMEA2580236, study PRJEB22360) | human gut metagenome | biome: human gut; feature: human-associated habitat; material: faeces | place: Denmark | collected 2008/2010 | reverse complement strand
AAACCGCAGGGGTCATCTCTTTCAACGTAACCAAAAACGAAACAGCGGAAAAGAGAGAAGCAATCATCGAAGTTTCGTACGCGGATATCCAGCCGGCGCCTTCTTTCAAAGTGAAACAGACCTTTCCGAATGCACAGCCTGAAATCGTATTCGCCAAAGAGAGCCTCGATGTTCCGGCCGAAGGAGGACCTTTCCAAATCGAATACACGATCGAAAACCCCGTCGCAAATGCGACCCTGTCTGCCAAATGCAACGACAGTTGGATAACGGACATCGATACCAAAACCGCAGGGGTCATCTCTTTCAACGTAACCAAAAACGAAACAGCGGAAAAGAGGGAAGCAATCATCGAAGTTTCGTACGCGGATATCCAGCCGGCGCCTTCCTTTACAGCAAAACAGGCGGCCCGTCCGGAGGAGGCATTTACGATAACGATTTCGGACATCACCACAAAAACATTCCGAACTACAGTCCGTCCCGGAGACCAGGAAATGTATTATCTGTTGAACATCATCCCCTCCCGGGCTGCCGCCGATTTCAAGACGGATGACGAGCTCTACCAATACGACATCGACTTCTATACAGACATGGACGCAACGGGCAGCGGCTGGCAAAGCTGGGCGCAAGAATACCTCAAACAGGGGACTATTGCAGACAGGCTGATCGAAAACATGGAACCCGATACCGAATACCTCGTTTACGCATACGGCGTGGATCCCATCACGATCGAAAGGCTGACCCCAATCTCAAAAAAGACGCTCACAACCCTGGCACCCCAAACAATCGACACAAAATTCGACATACAGATCGTTTCGACCGAAGGTCTCAACATCGACGTTCTTGTCAAAGCGAACGATTACGACGGCCATTTTGTCGCAAAGATCTACGGCAGCGTCGATGCGGCCGATACGGATGCGACCGTTTTGGAGAAAATATCGGAAAGTTGGATCGACAACGTAAAGATCTACGGATGGATGGGCTACACGGCCGAAATGATCCTGAGCCAATATACCTTCCAACAATCCAGAGAAATCCAGGAAACGCTCGAACCGAACTCCAAATACTACATTTATGCCTTTGCCGTCGATGACGAAGCCCTGCGCTGTTCGGACATCGTATTCATCCCTATTACGACAAACGACACATCCATACAACATTGACGACGGCAACCGTCGAAATTACACCGATCGCTACGCCTCTCCTGAAAACTACCATTCAGGAGAAAAGCATCAGACCGGCTCCATACGAAAAATTCCCGATCAGTCCGGACATTCAGTCCGGACTGATCTTCTTAACAACCGACAGACGACTATCTCGACCGTCTCCTCACTTAAAAATATCGTTTCAAACTTCGTCGAACGAGATAGTCCCAATTTTTCAACCAATAAAAACACACAATAAATTAAAAAAGACAAAAACATTTGCAAATACCGAATATTTTATCTATTTTTTCCAACAAAGAAAAACAACATCTCTATTACATGAAAGAAAACACTTAAGCAGAAAGCGCTTTTTTTTTAAGACCGGCCTCGTTTCTGCCGAAAATTAAAAACCTGCCGTAGGCCCGGCACTAAAACCTTTTACGCTATGAAACACTTTAGATTCGCATGGATGTTGCTGATGTTCGGGGGGGGGATTTTGGGATGCCTGCCTTCATGCAGCGACAAAGACAACGGTATGGAACAGACGGAGCCGAACGACCCGGACGACCCACAGGGACCCCAAATTCCGGACGATCCCAATCCGCCCATGACCGGGTACATCGCCCATACGATGACCGAAGGCGAACTGATGTACTACGGGCATGACAGTGAATACAGCAAAGAAGGCGGAGCCGTTTATTTCCTCTACCTGAAAGACCTGAACAACTCTGCCCGCGGATGTAGCGTATGCTTTTATGTCAATGTCCCACGACAGGAAAAGGGTAGCTTCACCCTTCCGGCCGGGAAATACACCGCCTCCTCCACTTGGGAAATAAATACGTTCAACAATAAAAATACGACTAGATACCGTTCCAACTGGAATGTGGTCGCCCCCAAATGGACACAATACGTTGCCGAAGCCGGAGAATTCGAAGTCGCCATCGGCGACAACATGACCTACACGATCAGAGGCCACATGAAAGGCGGCTCCATTCAGGACGGGGGTTCCATTATGGAAAACGAAGCGGGCGTAGCGTTCGCATTCACAGGTCGGTTGCTGATTTCCGATTACTCGGAAGACTATGAAGACCCGGATGATCCGGATACTCCGGATGATCCCGCACCCGAAGTGCCTGAGGTAACCATGTCCACCGGCTCCCTGTATCGTTACAACGACAACATCTATTATCTCCAGCTCAAGGATGCCAATCCCGCCGATCTCTACGAGACAACCTTTTACTTGAAGCTGCCCGCTTCGGATTCACCGTTGTTGGCCAGCGGCGACTATATGGCAGCAACGACAGGCGAAGAGATGACCATCGATGCGAGCAAGTCATTCTGGAACTTTACCGACAAGGACAACCACAACGACAAGATCAAAAACCGGCTCAAGGAGGGAACCAAAATTCACATCGTCAGCAACGGCGACCACAACTACACGATCACCGGCACACTGGAAGGTACATCTGATAAAACCGGTAAAAACACAGCTCTGAAAATCAACTTTTCCGGCACTCTTCCTTTCGAGGACTACGCCGATCCGGAACCCGTGGAACCGACTGTTACGGAGGTGACCATGACCATCGGCAACCTGGACTACTACGACGGCAATATCTATACTCTGACCCTCAAGGACGCCAACCCGACAGATACTTACGAAGCGTCGCTCTCGTTCAAACTACCCGCTTCGGAGACCCTGCAGCTCGTCAGCGGCGACTACCCCGTATCGACCGGCAGCGGAGAGATGACCCTCGACGCAGCCAAATCCTCTTGGACATTCATCGACAAGGAGAATTTCAACGACCGGATCAAAAATACGATCAAAGAAGGTTCACTCACCGTGACAAACAACGGGAACCACAACTACACCGTAACCGGCACTCTCCGGGGAGCGAGCGACACCGGACAGGAAACAGCCATTAAGATCGATTTTACCGGCACAGTACCTTTCAACAACTATTCGACTCCTCCGGCTCCGGAAGCACCGAAAGCAACCATGACCGTCGGCGACCTCTACTACAATGGGGACAATGTATTCTTCCTCGGCCTGAAAGATGGCTCTCCGATAAAAGAATACGGCATCACGTTCTACATTACGCTCGCGCCCACAGATCCTCTGCAACTCGCCAGCGGCGACTACACGGGCGGTGCCGCCGGTGAGAACATGACTTTCGATCTGGCGAAATCCTTCTGGAACTACAACGATCCCACCTACGGAATCATCAAGAACAGAATCACGGAGGGAACTCTCAAAATCGTCGCCAACGGCAATGACGACTATACCATTACGGGCTCGTTCAAAGCCATCGACGAGGACGACAAAAATACCGAGCTCGAAATCGAATACACCGGAAAACTTCCCTGCGAGGATTACTCCTATTGATCTTTTAGGAGTTGCTCCGAAGACAAAAAACCGGTCCGATTCATAATCAGACCGGTTTTTCTCAGGACGACATCCCTTACAAAAATTTTTCCGAATTCATTCCACAACACGATTCAGATCCGCATATACTCTCCCTTTGCCAACGCACACTCCTCTCTGTTGAAATTTCAGAATCCGGCAGACAACCGGAGTCCCGCATCCCCCGAAGATCGAACGAATCTCGCACCTCATATACCCGGATTCCGGCCTGCGGCACCCCATACTTTACCGACGATAACAAAGAATCCGAACAAAAAACAAAAATAAACACCCGATTTAAGCGTTATCTTAGTATCTTTGCAGAGTACAGGAAACCCGTTGCGGCAAAATCCAGCAAAATCGATTTTGCACCCGGCTTTCATCGTATTTGTACACAACAACAGACTTAAATCCGACGGACTGCCCTAAAAAACTGAACGTTCGACTTCGCACGCAGGGGACATGCCGTTTTGCGGACAAACCGAAACTCAAATGAATAGCTACAAACGCTGGAACAACATCGTCGGCTGGATCGTCTTCGCTATCGCGGCCATGACCTATCTGCTGACCATGGAGCCCTCTTCGAGCCTGTGGGACTGCTCCGAATTCATCGCCACCTCGTATAAACTCGAAGTAGGGCACCCGCCCGGAGCCCCGCTCTTCATGCTGCTGGCCCGCCTGGCCACGATGCTGGCACCCTCGACTTACTATGTACCTCACATGGTGAACGCCATGAACTGCCTGGCCAGCGCGTTCTGCATCCTGTTCCTTTTCTGGACGATCACCCACCTGGCACGCCGCATCCTCACCCGTCAGGGCGCGGAGCTTACGAAAGCCAACATCGTGGCCGTATTAGGCACAGGTGCGGTGGGAGCACTCGCCTATACCTTCACCGACACCTTCTGGTTCTCGGCCGTCGAAGGCGAAGTATATGCCCTCTCGTCGATGTTCACCGCCCTGGTGGTGTGGCTCATGCTCAAATGGGAGGAACAGGCCGACCAGCCCCACTCGATGCGCTGGATCGTGCTGATCGCCTACCTGATGGGGCTTTCGATCGGCGTGCACATCCTCAACCTGCTGACCATTCCCGCGCTGGTATTCATCTACTATTTCCGCAAAACACAGCGCATCACCTTCAAGGGTATCGCGGTCAGCACCCTCATTTCGGGCGCGATTCTTATTTTCATCAACAGCATCATCATTCCCCATACGGTCTATATCGGCGCCCTGTTCGACCTCTTCTTCGTCAACTCGCTGGGGCTGCCCGTCAATTCGGGCCTCGTGTTCTTCGTAGTGGCCCTGTTGGGAGCGCTCGGCGTCGGCGTATATTTCACCCATAAAAAAGGGCGCACGGTACTCAACCTCGTACTGCTCTCGACGCTGATGATCCTCATCGGCTACTCGTCCTACGCATCGGTTACGATCCGCGCGGCGGCCAATCCCCCGATGAACAGCAACAACCCGAGCAATCCGTTCGCCCTCTATTCGCTGCTCAACCGCGATCAGTACGGAGACAAACCGCTGCTCTACGGTCCCCAGTTCTCGGCTCCGATCTCCGGTTACAAATACAAGGACGTCCGCTATCTGGACGACGACGGCAAGTACAAAACGGTTTCGGTCCTCTCCGGATACGAACATCCCGACCAGTTCATGCACTTTTTCCCCCGCATGTGGAACGCCAATGCCGGTGCGGAAAACTATAAGTCGTGGAGCGCCTACCGCACCCGAACCGATTACGAACGGGACGAAAACGGTGAGATCGTCCGCGACGCGCAGGGACGCCCGAACAAGATCGAAGTGCTCGATTTCGGACGCCGGACGCTCTGGGACGACGGTTCTGGCTACGAACCGCTGGTAATCGTGGAGCCGACGTTCCGCGAGAACCTCAACTATTTCTTCACCTACCAGCTCAACCACATGTACTGGCGCTATTTCCTTTGGAATTTCGTGGGGCGCCAGAGCGATATCCAGCCTACCGACGCGATCATCACCGACGGCAATTGGCTCTCAGGCATCAAGTGGATCGACGAGCTTTACCTCGGGCCGCAGGACAACCTGCCGGACGAAATAGCGAATAACAAGGGGCGCAACACCTACTATTTCCTCCCCTTCATCCTGGGACTTATCGGCCTGATCTATCAGCTCAACCGCGATCCGCGCAACTTCTCGATCGTCATGTGGCTCTTCGTGATGATGGGCATCGCGCTGGTGGTTTATTTCAACACCTCGCCCAACGAACCGCGCGAACGCGACTATGTTTATGCGGGTTCGTTCTACGCCTTCTGCATCTGGATCGGCCTGGGCGTACTCGCCGTACGCGACCTGATCGTCTGGGCTACCCGACGCAAGGGCCTCATGGCTCCCATAGCCGCTACGGTCGTCTGCATGGTCGTACCGGGCATTCTCGCGGCCCAGAACTGGGACGATCACGACCGTTCGCACCGCACGATGGCCCGCGACATCGGCTGGAACTACTTGCAATCGGTACTGCCCAATGCCATCATCATCAACTACGGCGACAACGACACCTTTCCCCTGTGGTTCAATCAGGAGGTGGACGGCGTGCGCCCGGACGTGCGGATCATGAACACGAGTTACCTGGGCGCCGAATGGTACATCGACGAGATGAAAACCAAAGCCAACGATGCGCCCGGCGTCCCCTTCACGTTGCCGCGCAGCAAATACACTTATACCAACGACATAATTCCCATATTCAACGTCGTGGACCGTCCGCTGGAACTGAAAGAGGCCATCGACTTCATCCGCAGCGAAGATCCGCGTACCAAATACGATCTGGGCGATGGACACTTGGTCGATTACCTGCCGAACAACCGCTTCGCGCTGCCAGTAAACAAGGACAACGCGATCGCTTCGGGCATTGTCAAGGAGTCCGACCGCGACCTGATGGTCGATACGATCTACCTGGAACTGCCCAAACGGACGATCGACAAGAGCGAGATGATGCTGCTCGACATGCTGGCCCATTTTGACTGGAAGCGTCCGATCCACTTCACACAGGTTTACATTCTGCAGTCGCTCGGACTGCTCAACTACCTCCAGTTCGACGGCTACTCTTACCGCCTGGTGCCGATCTACACCCCCAATCGGTCGGTGCACGAGATCGGCCGCATCGATCCGGATTACATAACGCCGCTGCTGACCGAAACATTCCGCTACGGCAACATCGCCGATCCCCGTACTTATGCGGACTATTTCATCCAATACAATCTCAGCGCCTCGAAAGCCCGTGAATCCTTCGCCCGTGCAGCCAAGGAGTATGTTTTCCGCGGGGATTCGATACAGGCGATCCGGCTGCTCGACATGGGACTCGAAAAACTGCCGCCCCAACAGATCCGCTACACCGACGCCAACACGTTCCCCTTCATCGAAGGCTACTACATGGCCGGTGCCCCGGACAAGGGTGACAGCCTGCTGATGAGCTATGCCCGCAACCTGATGCAATACATCGACTATTACCTCGATTTCCAAGGCATTCAGGGCGACATGGTTACCCAGACGATTATCGACAAGATGCAATCGCTCGACCGGCTCTACTACCTGGCGGCCTACATGGGACGCCAGGATGTACTGGCCCAGCTCAACGACTACTACCGCACGCTGGGCATCTATGAAGACGAGCTGATCCATCCCGATCTGCCCACGCCGTCGGACTCGGTGCAGATTCCCGAATAATCCGGGAAAAAATCCGTCCTGCCGACTGCGAACAATCATACAACGAAATCGGAAAAGACCCGTGAGTCTTTTCCGATTTTATTTTAACAACGCTCTCTGCGTCCCCGCAACCCTCAAAATATAATTTGCGAAGTCCACACCGCAAGAAATCCCTCCTCCCGAAAAACCGAACAACGCGAAGCGGCGGTGCACCGTACAAATCAGGAATTCGAAAAAGAGACGACCCGGTAAAACCTCCCCCTGCATATTTTCCCGGAGCCGACACACACGGACGATCATGCGGGACCGAAATTGCGGCATCCGCTCGGCCCGCACTACGCCCCCCCGGAACAATTCTGCCGGAAAATCGGGACGGCCCCGGCCAAAAGGAACAATCGGAAAGCAACCCGACCGTCCGAAAAAAAATTCAGGCGCAAACACAAGTCTGCGCCTGAACCATAACGGAATCAACATCCCCTACTTGGACATTCCATGCTCTTGATGGGGATTATTGCGTTTGGTGTAAAGAAAACGCCGTATCTTCTGCGTCGGAGTCTTGACAAACTCCTGCTTCTCCTCCACGACCTCGGAGATACGCGAGAAACGATTGACCTTGGAGTTCACATAATCGACGACCTCCTTCTTGAGATTCTCCTTCCAATTCTCGAAATCCTCCTTCCAGCCGTCGAACTTGGCTTCGAGAGCGTCGGTATTGAAATGCACGAGCGCCACCAGGCGGCCTTCGTGCTCGGTAACCACCGAATCGGCGACGCAGACGTGCGAATTGAGGACGCTCTCGATATCCTCGGGATAGATATTCTCACCACTGGGACCGACGATCATATTCTTCAGCCGACCCTTGATGTAAAGCCACCCGTCGGCCGAAAATTCGCCCAGATCGCCCGTGCGGAACCAGCCGTCTTCGGTGAAAACCTCCTTCGTAGCATCGGGATTCTTATAGTAACCGATCATGGCGCTCGGCGTCTTGGCAACGATCTCGCCCTGGCGGGTTTCGGGATTGACATTCTCCAGCCGCAGCTCGACGCCCGGCGCGGCAGGCCCGGTCGAACCCAGACGCACCTGCGAGGGAGCCGCACCAGCCAACAGGGGTGCCGTCTCCGTCAAGCCATAACCGATAGCGTACGGGAAACGGGCTTCGAGCAGGAACTTCTCGGCGCCGCCGTCCAGCTTCGCACCCCCGATACCGAGGAAGCGCAGCCGCCCGCCGAAGACCTTCATCAACTTCTTACCCGCGACACGATGCAGATAACGGCGCATGAAATCGATCTTGTAGAGCGCACGCCAGAATCCGCTGGAGGTAAACTTGGCGAGAATCTGATGACGATAAATCTTTTCGATAATCAGCGGCACGATGAGCATCACCGAAGGCCGTACCTCGGCAAGCGTCGGCATCAGAACCGAGGCCGTAGGCGGACGATCCAGGTAAACGACCCGGGCCCCCATCGAGAAAGGATAGATCATACCTATCGAGCACTCGTAGGTGTGCGCCAACGGCAGCACCGAGAGAAACGTATCGTCGGGAAAGATCGGGAAAATGGCGGCGCTCATGGAAATCTGCGCACAGAGATTCGCGTGGGAGAGCATCACGCCCTTGGGACGCGACGTCGTACCCGAGGTATAGATGATGACCGCGAGGTCTTCGGGATTCGGAATTCCGACCGCCCCTTTCTCCGCCGCAGGACGGGAGGCGATCACGCCCAGATTCTTGGTACGAATCACGATATGGAGGGATTCGATCGTGGACTTCGCCAATTTAGCGAAGAGCTTGTCGGAAACCATCAGCGCCTTGGCCTCGGAGTGGGCGATAATCATCTCCAGCTCTTCGGTCGAGAAATCGGGCAGGATCGGCACGGCGACCATGCCGGCAGAGGTGACGGCCAGGTACGAAACGCACCAGTTGGGCATGTTGCTGCTCAACAGCGCCACCTTGTCGCCCGCTTTCAAACCGGCTCCGATCAAAAGGTCCTGCACGTGTTTGACGCGGGTTCCCACCTCGGCATAGGAGAGCTCCTCCCCGCCGTACATGGCAAAAGCGACTTTCGATGCAAAACTCTTTACACTGTGCTGAACCAGTTCGTAAAGTGTATGGATAGTCATTTTCTTTCGAATTAAAATGAGAATATACTCGGGGCAAATTTACTATTATTTGCCGTAAATACACTATTTTTGAGCCGAATTATCGCCATGATCTCTGGTCAATACATCAAAAAACTTGCCGAGAATGCAGGCTTCGACCTCTGCGGAATCACGCCCTGCAAGCATCTTGCGGAGAACGAATCCTACTTCCGCGAATGGCTCGCCAAAGGCTACGGTTCCTCGCTGGAATACCTCGAACGCAACCTCGACAAACGTTTCGACGTCCGACACTTGGTCGAAGGGGCGCAGACGGTCGTGGTCTGCGCCGTGAGCTACAAGAACCCGCTGGGCGAAGGCTATCCGCCCGGGTGCCGCACAAAAATCGCCTCCTACGCCCGCAGCCGCGACTACCACCCCGTCCTCAAGAGGATGCTGGGCACGATGCTCGAAGCCCTGCGCCGGCAATACCCCGGGCTCACGGGCCGCACGTTCGTCGATACGGCTCCGCTGCTGGAAAAACAACTGGCCGTCGAAGCGGGTCTGGGCTGGATCGGGCGGCAATCCCTGCTGCTCACGCCCCAATACGGCTCCTATGTCCTGCTGGGCGAGTTGGTACTTACCCTGCCGTCCGACCAGTACGATGCCCCGTTCGCAGGAGCCCGTTGCGGCCGGAACTGCCTGGACAGTTGTCCGACGGGAGCCATCGTCGCGCCCAAGGTGATCGACACGAACCGCTGCATCTCCTGTCGTACGATCGAAAAGGAGTCCGACAGCGCCCTGCCCGACCTCGACGGATGGATCTTCGGCTGCGATCGCTGCCAGAGCTGCTGTCCCCACAACCAAAAAGCCCCCATGCACCGCTCGCCGCATTTCGATCCCCTGTTCGACCCGCTGACGATTTCGGATCGGGAGTGGCTCGCAATGAGCGAAGAGGAGTTTCTCCTGCGGTTCGGCAATACACCTCTCGCACGCAGCGGACTGCGGCGCATCCAGCAAAACGTGCGGATAAACCAGGAAAAGAACGAAGAGTAGGGCCCGCCATTGGACGGAGAGGCAGACAGCAAACCGACACGAAACCTCTCCGGATATTGTCCGCAGGCTGTTCGGGAAACCTTCCGTACGAAAAGACAGGAAAACCGGAACCCGACCGGCCGGCTCACCACCGCCATCGCCCCGACTTGCGGCACAAAGGCTCCCGCTCCTCCTGAATCGGCCCGACAGCCGACCCGCCGCGATAAAGCGCAAAACCATCCGCTGAACCGCCCCCGCGTGTATCCCGGAAGTCAAAGCCCTTTCGAATAAAACGGGGCAGACTTCCGAAAAAGTCTGCCCCGCATTTCAAAAACAGGAATACCCCGCTAACTGTTCGCTTTGGCTGCGTTCTCCTTAAGCTGTGCCACCGTTTTCTGTGCCGCAGCCACATTCGCACCGGCCGTTACTTTCGAAAGGGCGTCGATCGCCTGCTGGGGCATCGTGCGGGCATTGTAAGCTGCACCCAAAATGAAATAAACGTCGCTGCGCTCCTCTTCGTCGGTCTGCACGGCAGCAGCCTCCTCGGCCGAAGCGATCACGCCGGCATAATCCTTCTTGTCGAAGAGTGCCTGCAAACGAATCTTCTGGGCCAGCGCATCCTGCGGATTCACGGCCAGCATCTCGTCGGCAACGGCGATAATACCGTCGAAATCATTCTCGCCCTGCAACTTGGCAATACGGTTATTGGTATAGAGCTTGATGTTCTCCTTTGCCTTCACGACATCCTCCGCATATTTGGGGTTGTCCTGAGAAGCGATTTCGTTGAAAATAACCAAACCTTTCTGGAAGTCGCCCAGCTCGCAATAGCAAATGCCCAAGAAGTTGGCCATCTCCATATTTTTCGGATCGGCGGCATAACCTTTGGCGAAAATTTCAGCAGCCTCGGCGTAGTTCTTTTCGTTGAAAGGCTTTCCGCCCCACATCAGATATATCTTCGCCATCAACATATTCGACATACGCTCCTGCTGCAACTCACCGTAAAGAGCCGCCTTATTGGCCGACTTGGTAAGATTCTCGACCGCCGTGTTGAAATCATTTCCCTTAGCAGCCGTAAGACCCATTTGGAAATAGCACACCGGCACACTCTTCTTGGCCGTTGCAACCCAACTCTGGACATCGAGATCCTCGGAATCGAGCCCCTGATCGATAAGCGTTTCGAAAGCCGTAGCTGCGGATGCGAAATCCTTCGAATTGTAAGCGGCGACAGCCTTATTGTAAGTTTCGCCCAATCCTTCCTGCGCAGCCACAGACCCCACAACGAACAGGGCAAGCGCGGAAATCAAAAGTTTTTTCATAAATATTGTATAAATTATAGGTTAAAATTGGTTCCGTCCATTTTTATCACCATTCCCTGCAAACCCATCGGAAATATCGCCCCGTCCTGTAGGTCGCAACCATCCGTCGAAACTCCCGCCGGAAAGCAGGGAATGCAAATTTAGTTTTTTTTCGGCACTTTCCAAAAATCACCTTCTCAACGCGGCGAAGAACGAACGGACGAGCCTCTCGCACTCCTCGGCCAATACCCCCCGCGTCACCGTCGTTCGGGGCGGAAACACCTGCTCCGAATAGCGGCGATAGCCACGCTTCGGATCGTCGGCGCCATAGACCACCCGCCCCACCTGGCTCCACGCAATCGCCCCCGCACACATGATGCAAGGCTCGACCGTCACATACAACGTACATTCGGACAAGTATTTGCCTCCGACGGTCGAGGCTGCGGCTGTCAGGGCCTGCATTTCCGCATGAGCCGTAGCGTCCGCCAAGGTTTCGACCAGGTTGTGCCCCCGGCCGACGATACGTCCGTCCGCGACCACCACGGCACCGATGGGTACTTCCTGCTCTTCTAACGCTTTTTCCGCCTCGTTTAGTGCCAGGCGCATGAATTTTTCATCGGTTTGCTGCTGTTCCATCGTTTCGGTTTTTCGGCAAAATTAATAATTTAACGGAAAATCCGATATGCCTCTAATTTTCACCCGGCTCCACATCGCCGCCTCTCTTCCGTTCTGCCTGTATTCGTAAATAGCAGGAATTCCGACAAGAAACGAATTAGTTCGCACCACTCCGCACTCACTTTTCTTCCTTTACAAAAGACGGAAAGTCGCCGCCACCCCTCCCGACGAACCCGCCGGATTCAGCCTCGCACACCTCCCCTGTCGAAGGAAAGAGATGGCATCCGGTATAAAAAACGCGCGAGTTTGTTTTTTATACCTTCGTTTTCACTACCTTTGTGAATCACAATACGACAACAACGAAAAAAACAGATACGACCATGTACAGAACCCATACCTGCGGCCAGTTGCGTGCCGCAAATGTAAACGAAACGGTCACCCTGGCCGGCTGGGTGCAGAAAGTCCGCAACCTGGGTGCGATGACCTTCATCGACCTGCGGGACCGTTACGGCATGACCCAGAT
>OGPE01001877.1_pt1 | contig 12787 bp, 10 predicted proteins | sample 1552881 | NCBI WGS metagenome assembly OGPE01 (sample SAMEA2580236, study PRJEB22360) | human gut metagenome | biome: human gut; feature: human-associated habitat; material: faeces | place: Denmark | collected 2008/2010 | reverse complement strand
GTCAAGAGTTGGGGCGTCAGGCTTCAGATGTTGTAGCCTTTGGTGATAATCTCAATGATATGGAGATGTTGACCTTCGCAGGGCGTGCGGTTGCTACGGAAAATGCGCGTGATGAGATTAAGGCAGTAGCAGATGAGGTGATTGGTCACCATAAAGATGGTGCAGTCTTTGACTACATGGAAGGATTGGTGGGCTCAGATGTCTGAGATTAAATTACTAGCCTTGGACCTAGATGGGACCCTCTTTACTAAGGATAAGCAAGTAACAGCTGAAAATAGAGCTGCTTTGAAGGCGGCAGAAGCTAAGGGAGTTCATGTGGTCATTACGACTGGTCGTCCTCTGCCAGCTATTACTCATATCTTGGAAGATTTGGGCTTGTTGGATGATAAGCACTATAGTGTGACCTTCAATGGTGGCTTAGTTCAGCGTAATAATGGGGATATCCTCATAAAGAAAGAAATGAGTCGAGAAGATTTAAAGCAGATTTATGCTGTCTTTGAACCTCTAGGGCTTCCTATGGATGTTATCAGTGATGGCATTGTCTATGGTGTGCCAAGTAAAGGCAATCATTCTCTCTATCGTCAGGCTAATCCTACCTTGACCTTCGTTGATGTGGAGAGTATTGATGACATTCCTGAAAATATCGTCTATAATAAGGTAGTTACGGTCTGTGAGGAAGCGTTTTTGGATGCTCAAATTCCAAAAATACCTGACCATTTACACCAAGCGTTTGAGGTCTTTAAGTCTCGTGAAATTATCCTTGAGGTTATGCCCAAAGGGGTTCATAAAGCTGTAGGCTTGAAACTTTTGTCTGATTATCTTGCCCTTGATAAAAGTCAGGTTATGGCTATGGGAGATGAGGAAAATGACTTGACCATGTTGGAGTGGGCTGGTCTAGGTGTAGCTATGGCAAATGCTGTTCCTAAGGTTAAGGCTGTTGCCAAGGCAGTAACGACAAAAACTAATGAGGAATCTGGAGTGGCTGAGGCCATCCACAAATATATTCTAGAGAAATAAGGAGAACCAAATGGGTCTATTTGATCGATTATTTGGACAAGAGGAAAACCAGTCACAGGAGACTGTAGCAAATCAGGAAATTTCAGAAACTGAGTCTCTTGATAATCAAGACTTGTCAACAAGTGAAGGGATAAGCGAAAGTCAAGCAGAACAGCTCAGTGAGTCAGAGACTCAAGTAGAAGAGATTTCGTCTACAGAATCTGCTGAAGAAAGCGAATCTACAGTGACAGAAGAAAGTGAAGTAGCGTCTGATGAGGACCTATCTGTTGATGATCAGGCCTCAAGCGAAGCAGAGGGCGTATCAGAGTCAGAAGAAAGCCAAGTCGCTGTGGATAACCACTTCGCGGATGTCATGGCTGATTACTATGCTAAAAAGGCTCAGGTAGCTGCTGCTGCAGAAAAAGGTGAAACGGTTACTTTTGAGGCTGTTCAAACCCGTAAAGTTGAGGAAAAACCTGAAGAAGTTCAGGCTTCAAAAACTGAAACAGAACAAGAAAAATATAACCGTACCCTCAAGAAGACGCGTACTGGTTTTGCTGCTCGCTTGAATGAATTCTTTGCGAATTTCCGTCGTGTTGATGAGGAGTTCTTCGAAGAATTGGAAGAAATGCTGATTCTTTCCGATGTCGGTGTTAATGTTGCAACGCAATTAACGGAAGACTTGCGCTATGAAGCCCGCCTTGAAAATGTCAAAAAGACTGAAGATTTGCAACGCTTGATTATCGAAAAACTTGTGGATATCTACGAGAAGGATGATGTCTACAAGGAGCAGATTGATTTCCAAGATGGTTTGACAGTCATGCTTTTCGTTGGTGTCAACGGGGTTGGTAAGACAACGTCTATCGGTAAGTTGGCGCATAAATACAAAGAAGCAGGCAAAAAAGTTATGTTGGTAGCTGCTGATACCTTCCGTGCGGGAGCTGTCGCTCAGTTGGTTGAGTGGGGGCGTCGTGTTGATGTGCCAGTAGTGACTGGTGCTGAGAAGGCTGACCCAGCTTCAGTGGTCTTTGACGGTATGGAAAAGGCCCTTGCTGAAGGAGTTGATGTTCTTATGATCGATACTGCGGGTCGTTTACAAAACAAAGACAACCTTATGGCAGAGCTTGAAAAGATTGGTCGTATTATCAAACGTGTGGTTCCAGAAGCACCTCATGAAACCCTCTTGGCCTTGGATGCCTCAACAGGTCAAAATGCGCTTAGTCAGGCCAAGGAATTTTCAAAAATCACACCTCTTACAGGTCTTGTCTTGACTAAGTTGGATGGTAGTGCCAAGGGTGGTGTGGTTCTGGCCATTCGCCAAGAGTTGGATATTCCAGTGAAGTTAATTGGTTTTGGTGAGAAAATTGACGATATTGGTGAGTTCCATTCAGAAGAATTCATGCAAGGTCTCTTGACTGGTTTGGTTTAAAAGAGTGTTTAAAAAGAGTGAGTACTGGGAAAAAGGATTCACTCTTTTTAATGGTGTCCTCACCTTGAAAAAAGTCACTTTTATTGGTAAAATAGTAAGGAAAAACGCATGCTCTGAAAAGTGAGCTGTAACTTAATCACTGAACAACCCCTAAGCCGTAAAAAGAGATGATTGCTTTCTCTTTTTTAAGGTGAGTCATAAGAAGATTTTTAATCTTAGTTTAAGGAGAAGACATGTCTGAACGTGGACTTTTGATTGTTTTTTCAGGGCCTTCTGGTGTCGGAAAAGGAACTGTTCGTCAGGAGATTTTTTCAACACCTGACCACAAATTTGAATACTCAGTATCAATGACCACACGTGCCCAGCGTCCTGGTGAAGTTGATGGAAAGGATTATTTCTTCCGTTCACGTGAGGAATTTGAAGAACTTATTCGTAATGGTCAAATGTTGGAATATGCTGAATATGTGGGTAACTACTACGGAACACCTTTGACTTATGTCAATGAAACCTTGGATAAAGGTATTGATGTTTTCCTTGAAATCGAAGTTCAAGGGGCCCTTCAGGTTAAGAAAAAGGTCCCAGATGCTGTCTTCATCTTTTTGACACCACCAGACTTGAACGAGCTACAAGAACGTTTGGTTGGTCGTGGAACAGATTCTGAGGAAGTTATTGCTCAACGTATCGAGCGTGCGCGTGAAGAAATTGCTCTTATGAGCGAATACGATTATGCCATTGTTAATGACGAAGTGCCTCTAGCTGCTGAACGTGTCAAACGTGTTATTGAAGCAGAACACTTCCGTGTTGACCGTGTGATTGGCCGCTATCGTAATATGATTTCAGAAAAGAAATTATCAGATAAATAAATTAGAAATAGGTATAGAATTATGATGTTGAAACCCTCTATTGACAAACTTTTGGATAAAGTGCCTTCAAAATATTCATTGGTTATTTTGCAAGCAAAACGTGCCCATGAATTGGCCGCTGGTGCTGAACCAACTCAAGAGTTTACGTCAGTAAAACCAACCCTTCAAGCCCTTGAAGAAATTGAATCTGGTAATGTGACTATTCACCCAGATCCAGAATCTAAACGTGAATTGGCACGTTTGAAAGTGATCCAAGCACGTCTTGCTGCTGAGGAAGAAGAACGTAAAATCAAAGAACAAATCGCTAAAGAAAAAGAAGAAGGCGATAAAATCTAAAATCAAAGTCATGCTTTGGTTTATGAGGAGAGGGGGAGCTGAGGCATAGTGTCTCAGCTTCCTTCTTTATGATGATAATCAAGAGCTCAGCTTTTCTTGAGCTTGAAAGATACTGGTCTTAAGGAAGTGACAGGAGGAAATTTATGGTTTTAGTAGCACAAATTATTGTAGACGTTCCTCTGATGCAGACGGACAGACCTTATAGTTACCTTATCCCTGAAGCTATGCAAGGTCAAATTGCCATTGGTATGCGAGTGCATGTACCTTTCGGTAAAGGAAATCGTCTATTGCAAGGCTTTGTTATTGGTTTAGAAGAGCAGGAGAACTTGAGAGACTTTCCTGAACTAAAACCCATCGCTGAGCTTTTAGATTATGAGCCAGTGCTTAATCAGGAACAGCTGGATTTGGCTGATCAGATGCGACATACGGTCTTTTCTTATAAGATTTCCATCTTGAAGTCAATGCTACCCGGTCTCCTTAATTCGCAGTACGATAAGGTTATCATGGCAACTGATAAACTGGGTGAAGAGGAAAAAGAGACTCTCCTTCAAGGGCAGAATCATATTCTTTTCTCGCAGTTGTCAGAGGTACAACGTCAAGCCATTCCTCGTCTGGTCCAGTCTGGGCGTGTAACGGTTGATTACCTTGCTAAGGATAAGCAGAACATTAAGACTGAGAAGCACTATAGTGTTCAAAAGGGCATTCTTGAGACTTTGGCTATTTCGCAACGGGCTAAGAGGCGTTTGGAGATGCAAGACTTCTTGCTCGAGAAGAGCGAGCCAGGGAAGGTGGCAGACCTCCACAAGCTTTTTTCACGAGATGTGGTTAAGTTTTTCATTGAAGCTGGTGCCTTGGTCATCACTGAAGTTGAGGTCAATCGTGCCGACAGCTACTTTGAAAAGGTAGAAAAGACGGATTTTCTTGAGCTTAATGCTCAACAGGCACATGCTGTTGAAGAAATGACGTGCCAAATCGGACAAGGTGGCAAACCTTTCTTATTGGAAGGAGTGACGGGATCAGGTAAGACCGAGGTCTACCTGCATCTTATCGAGAGGACCTTGGCTATGGGGAAAACGGCTATTGTCTTGGTACCAGAGATTTCCCTGACGCCCCAAATGACCAATCGTTTCATTTCACGGTTTGGTGACTTGGTGGCCATCATGCATTCAGGCTTGTCAGACGGTGAGAAATTTGACGAGTGGCGTAAGGTTAGATCTGGCCAGGCCAAGGTTGTGGTAGGGGCACGTTCGGCGATCTTCGCTCCCTTGGACAATATCGGAGCTATCATTATCGATGAGGAACATGAGGCTACTTATAAACAAGAATCCAATCCTCGCTACCATGCTAGAGATGTGGCCTTGCTTAGGGCTAAGAGTCATGGAGCCGTGCTTGTTCTTGGTTCAGCAACACCTTCTATTGAGACTCGGGCGAGAGCTCAGAAAGGGGTTTACCATTTTCTTGAGTTGACTCAGAGGGCTAATCCTAATGCCAAAATTCCTCAGGTGGAAGTGGTGGACTTTAAGGATTTTGTGGGCCGTCAAGAGGCTAGTGATTTTACGCCACCTCTCTTAGAGAAAATCCGAGAACGCTTGGCACGTAAGGAACAAGTCGTGCTAATGTTGAACCGTCGTGGCTATTCCTCTTTTGTCATGTGTCGTGACTGTGGCTATGTGGATGATTGTCCCAACTGTGATATTTCATTGACCTTGCACATGGATACTAAGACCATGAATTGCCACTATTGTGATTTTCAAAAAGCAATACCACATGTCTGTCCTAACTGTCAGAGCCGTCAGATTCGCTATTATGGGACTGGGACACAGAAGGCTTATGACCAATTGACGGAACTTTTGCCAGAAGCCAAAGTGATTCGTATGGATGTTGATACGACACGTAAGAAAGGGGCTCACGAGAAACTCTTGGAGGCCTTTGGAAGTGGTAAGGCCGACATTTTGCTCGGAACCCAGATGATTGCCAAGGGCTTGGATTTTCCAAATGTTACCTTGGTAGGGGTCTTGAATGCAGATACGTCGCTAAATTTACCAGATTTTCGTTCAGCTGAACGTACCTTCCAACTGTTGACTCAGGTGGCTGGTCGTGCTGGTCGTGCTGACAAGGAAGGGGAAGTTATTATTCAAACCTATAATCCTAGTCATTATGCCATTCGATTTGCGCAGCAACAGGATTATGAAGGTTTCTATGCCTATGAGATGGGGATTCGCCGTCAGTTGGCCTATCCGCCCTATTTCTATACGGTAGGAATTACGCTTTCTCACAAGGATGAAGAGTTTGTGGTTCGCAAGAGCTATGAGGTTATGGCTTATTTAAGAGAGCACCTGTCAGACAAGGTGACCTTCCTAGGGCCTACGCCTAAGCCGATTGCCCGAACACATAACCTTTATCATTATCAGATTATTATCAAATACCGTTTTGAGGATAACTTGGAAGAAACGCTTAATAGGGTCCTTGACATGACTCAGGAACCTGAAAACAAGGACCTGCGTTTGATTATTGATCACGAACCTCAGAATTTTACCTAATCTAGAAAAGGAAGAATATGACAAAATTAGTATTTATGGGAACGCCTGCCTTTTCAGCGACAGTGCTGGAAGGACTTTTGACCGATGAGCGTTATGATATTGTCGCTGTGGTGACGCAACCAGACCGTGCTGTCGGCCGTAAAAAAGAAATCCGCATGACACCGGTCAAGGAAGTAGCCTTGGCGCATGACTTGCCAATTTATCAACCTGAAAAATTGTCAGGTTCTGAAGAAATGGCGCAACTTATGTCACTTGGTGCTGATGGTATTGTTACTGCGGCTTATGGACAATTCTTGCCAAGTAAGTTGCTTGATAGCATGGATTTTGCAGTGAATGTCCACGCTTCACTCCTGCCCAAATACCGTGGTGGAGCACCTATTCATTATGCCATTATCAATGGTGATGCAGAAGCAGGTGTGACCATTATGGAAATGGTCAAGGAAATGGATGCTGGTGACATGGTTAGCCAAAAGGCCTTGCCAATTCTTGACGAGGATAATGTTGGTACTATGTTTGAAAAATTGGCAGTCTTGGGTCGTGACCTCTTGCTTGAAACCTTGCCTGCCTATATCGCTGGAAAAATCAAACCTGTTCCTCAAGATGCCAGTCAAGTAACGTTTTCGCCAAATATTAGCCCAGAAGAGGAGCGTCTTGATTGGAATAAGCCGGCTCGTGACATCTTCAATCAAATCCGTGGTATGTACCCATGGCCTGTGGCCCATACCTTGCTTGATGGCAAACGTTTCAAAATTTATGAGGCGGACTTGGCAGAAGGTCAAGGACAGGCTGGTCATATTATTGAAAAAACCAAGAAGAGTTTGGTAGTTGCGACTGGTCAAGGAGCCATTTCGCTTAAGACAGTTCAACCTGCAGGAAAACCTCGTATGGCTATTGCTGATTTCCTTAATGGGGTCGGACGCAATCTTGAAGTAGGTGATGCATTTGGCCAATGATTGGAAAAAAACAGCTCGTGGACAGGCACTTGAAGTCTTAGAAGAAGTCTTTCAGGAAGGGGCTTACTCAAATATTGCTCTCAATGCACATCTGAGCAAGTCACAGCTGACAGATAAGGACAAGGCCTTGGTGACGGAAATTGTCTATGGGACCGTGGCTCGTAAGATTACTTTGGAGTGGATTCTAGCCCATGTTATTGAGGACCGTGATAAGCTTGAACCTTGGGTTTATGACTTATTACTTTTGAGCCTTTATCAGTTGGTCTATTTAGATAAGATTCCAGCCCATGCGGTAGTTAATGATGCCGTTTCTATTGCTAAAAATCGTGGCAATAAAAAGGGTGCTGAGAAGCTGGTAAATGCGGTTCTTCGTAAACTATCTAGCCACCCTTTGCCAGATCCAAGCCAGATTAAACGTGTCAATAAACGCTATTCTGTTCAGTATTCTCTACCTGTATGGTTGGTTAAAAAACTTATCGACCAGTACGGGGAAGACCGTGCCCTTGCTATTTTCCAAAGCCTCTTTGTGAGAAACAAGGCTAGTGTGCGTGTAACGGATGCGTCACGTTTGAAAGAGATAGAGGAGGCTACTGGGGCTGAGCGTTCAGTCCTATCACCAGTCGGGCTTGTTAAGTCTTCAGGTTACTTTGCTGGGACAGATTATTTTAAAGAGGGATTATTGACCATTCAGGATGAGACCAGTCAACTGGTTGCACCAACTTTAGGGATTCTAGGTGAGGAAGAAATCCTGGATGCCTGTGCGGCACCTGGTGGTAAGACGGTACATATGGCCTCTTATTTGACGAGTGGACATGTGACGGCGCTTGACCTCTATGATCATAAGCTTGCCCTTATCGAAGAAAATGCCCAACGTCTTGGCCTAGCTGATAAGGTTAAGACACAGAAACTGGATGCTAGTCAGGTACATCAAGTCTTTCCGGCTGATAGTTTTGACAAGATTTTAGTGGATGCTCCTTGTTCAGGGATTGGACTCATTCGTCGGAAACCCGACATCAAATATAACAAGGACCTCCAAGACTTTGAGTCCCTTAAGGCTGTGCAGTTGGATATCCTATCCAGCGTTTGTCAAACCCTACGAAAAGGTGGTATAATAACATATAGTACTTGCACCATCATAGCAGAAGAAAATCAAGAGGTGATTCAAGCCTTTCTTGAGAGCCATCCTGATTTTGAGCAAGTTGCCTTAGACCATCCATGTAAAGACATCGTGGTCAATGGCTGTTTGGCAATTACCCCCGAACAGTATCTAACTGATGGTTTTTTCATCGCACAGTTGCGTAAAAAAGCTTAGGGTTACAGAGGAGGAAATGCTGACGCAAGTCAGAAAGAAAACTATGGAAATATCATTATTAACGGACATTGGCCAAAAACGGTCAAACAACCAAGATTTTGTTAATAAATTTGTCAACCAAGCTGGTGTTACCCTTGTCGTTGTTGCAGATGGAATGGGTGGACACCGTGCTGGAAATATTGCCAGTGAGATGTCAGTGACTGACCTTGGTCGTGACTGGATTAACACTGATTTTCGTGAGTTGAGTCAAATTCGTGATTGGATGATTGCTGCCATTGATGCAGAAAATCGTAAAATCTATGAACTTGGCCAAAACGAAGAATATAAGGGAATGGGAACAACTATTGAGGTTCTTGCCTTTGTTGATAACGCTGTGATTTTTGCTCATGTTGGGGATTCACGTATTGCCCTTATCCGTAATGGTGAGTATAAGCAATTGACGAATGACCACTCTTTGGTCAATGCTCTGATTAAGGCTGGTCAATTGACAAAAGAGGAAGCAGCTGTTCATCCACAACGTAATATTATTACACAATCTGTAGGGCAGGCCGCTCCAATTGAAGCTGATCTTGGTGTCCAACAATTGGAACCAGGAGACTATATTCTGGCTAATTCAGACGGCCTAACTAACATGATTTCAACCGAACAGATTGTTCATATTGTTAACAGTCCTGGTTTCCTTGAAGAAAAAACCAGTCGTCTAGTAGCCGCTGCTAATGAGGCAGGTGGTCTTGACAATATTACCGTTGCCCTCGTTAAAGTAGAAAGTGAGGAAGGATAATGATCCAAGTTGGCAAATTGTTTGCTGGACGTTATCGAATCCTTAAAGCTATCGGACGTGGTGGTATGGCGGATGTTTATCTGGCTAATGACCTGATCTTGGATAATGAGAAAGTGGCCATTAAGGTGCTTCGTACTAATTATCAAACCGATCAGGTAGCTGTGGCACGTTTCCAGCGTGAAGCACGTGCCATGGCAGAACTCAGTCATCCCAATATCGTTGCAATCCGAGACATTGGCGAAGAAGACGGCCAGCAGTTCTTGGTGATGGAGTACGTGGATGGTTCGGACTTGAAGAAATATATTCAAGACCATGCACCACTTTCTAACCAAGATGTTGTGCGTATTATGGGAGAGATTCTTTCTGCCATGACTCTTGCCCATCAAAAGGGTATTATCCACCGTGACCTTAAGCCACAAAACGTTCTTTTAACTAAGGACGGTAGGGCCAAAGTTACAGACTTCGGGATTGCGGTTGCCTTTGCAGAGACTAGTTTGACTCAAACCAATTCTATGTTGGGTTCTGTCCACTACCTCTCACCAGAGCAGGCGCGTGGATCTAAAGCAACTATCCAAAGTGATATCTATGCTATGGGTATCATGCTCTTTGAAATGTTGACAGGGCGTATTCCATATGATGGTGATAGTGCAGTTACCATCGCTCTTCAGCATTTCCAAAAACCATTACCATCAATCTTGGCTGAGAATCATAATGTTCCTCAGGCATTGGAAAATGTGGTTATTCGAGCGACAGCTAAAAAGCTTGAAAATCGTTATAACAGTACTTTGGAAATGAGCCGAGATTTAGTAACTAGCTTATATCCTAGCCATAGCCGTGATGCGAAGGTAGTCTTTGATGACATGACGGATACTAAGACTTTGCCTAAGGTTACTCCAGTTCCGTCAGTAAGCTCTGAGAAAAAGGCAACTGCCAAGTCATCAGAGTCAAAACAAGCTGTAAGTAAGCAACCAAGGAAAAATTCAACACTAGCTAAGAATAAAAAGAAGAAAAAAAAGAAAAGCTTTTTCTCGACATCACTCAAGGTATTCCTGGGGTTGGTCTTTATCGGGATTATCATTTTTGCCTATTTGGTATTTACCAACCCTGATAGTACTCAGGTGCCTAACGTGGTCGGTCAAGAGTTGTCCACAGCTCAGACTAAAATTGAGGGTGCTGGATTTAAGGTAGGTGAAGTTAAGGAAGTGGAAGATGACTCTGTCGATACAGGCAAGGTCGTAAAGACTGATCCTACAGCTGGAACCACACGAAAAGAAGGATCAAGCATTGATATCTATGTTTCTTCTGGTAGTAAAGGTTTCGCTTTGAAAGACTACAAAGGTAAAAATTATAAGGATGCCATTGAGGATTTAACTTCGAATTATGGCGTTTCTGAGGACCAAATTGATATTCAGCATGTCGAAGACGACAGTGCTGAAGAGGGAGAAATCCTATCTCAAAGTCCAGGTAAAAACAAGTCTTTCAATCCTAAGGATAGTAAGGCCAAGATTAAGTTCCGTGTGGCAACTCCTAAGACAGTTACCATGCCTGATGTGACTGGTTTGACGGTTTCAACAGCGGTTCAAACCTTGAATCGTAAGAGTATCTCAAGTAGTAGCATCGAGTATCATGACTATAATACTGGTGCTAAGTTAGACAAGGATAAGGTTCCTAGCAGTACAGAGGTCCTTTATCAAGATCCACAAGCTGGTACAAGTGTTGATGGTACAGTGATTCTCTATGTTTCGGTTGCAACAGCAAGTTCAAGCCTACAGTCAAGCTCAAGCAGTACGACACATTCGTCATCGACGAGCTCAAGTACTGAAAGCACTAGCTCTAGTACTGAAACACCGACAGAGGCTACTCACACAGACCAACAATAGTTTTTAATAATTGAGACATAATAAAGAGAGGTTCTTCAATCTCTCTTTTTTCTTATCTAGAGTTCTTGTCAATAGCTTAAAAGGCCTGCTTGCCAGGGGTCAGAGATTCTTTTATAATGAAGACATCACATATAGGAGAGACGCTATGAGAAACCGTAGAAAACTGAGAAGGTATATCATTACCTACGATATCGTCATGACGGTCCTGGCCCTGATTTCCATAGGTTTGGTTATCTTTGATTTAGTTGGCTTAATTTCAATTGGAAGGCGACCTTTCAGAGTGATAGATCAGTCTATAACGCTCATCTTTGCCATTGATTATGCGATTCGTTTCTCCCTGGCACCTCGTAAGCGAATTTTTGTTAAAACGCATGTATTAGACTTGTTGGCTATTATTCCCTACAATGAAGTCTTTACTTTCCTCCGTTTTTCAAGGGTGGGACGCTTTGCCAGATTGGCCAAACTCTCACGCTTAATTGGTTTGAGTAGCAAGCTCAAGCACATTTCCAATCGCATTAATCGCAGAAATGGCTTTTATTTTCTACTTTCGGTTAATAGTATTATCATCCTTATCAGTAGTGCCGTTATTGCCCGAGTAGAGCACCATAATTTTATTGATGCTATTTGGTGGTCTGTAGCAACGGTTACTACGGTAGGTTATGGCGATATCGTTCCTCGAACATTGGTAGGTAAGGCCGTTGCGGTCGTCCTTATGTTTAGTGGGATTGCCACTCTGGGGTTGTTAACAAGCTCTCTCAATAATATTTTTGTGCGGTCAGGTCGTCAGACTGAAAGAAAATTGGCTGAGATTGAGAAGGAGTTGGCAGAGCAGCGTGTCATACTGGAGGAAATCAGAAGTACGGTGCAACTCATAAATAGCAAAATGGACGAAACTGACGATTAAGATTTTTGAATGAAAGACGGTGTTTCCTTTAATGGAGGCACTTTTTTTGCTTTCTGCGGCTCCTTTTCTATCTTGCTTAGTCGGTGCTCAAACTGGGTCCTTTTGTCAATTGCCTTAAAATTTGATAGAATGAAGCCTGTATACTTTTATTTGAGAGGTCCTTATGACCAAATTTAATTTTTTCTTAGTGGTGGAAGCCCTGCTTTTGACTCTGGGCCTAATCACCATCTTTAATAATGATATTACCAGTTTTATTTTCATTCTGGTCTTGACCTTGTTGGCTGTTCGCTTTTTTAACAAGGAGTCCAAGAGTGACTTTGTCTTGACCATCTGTTTGATCTCACTTTTTCTGGTTTCCATGTGGAATATCTATGTGGTGCTTGCTATCCTAGTGGGTGTGGCCTATGTCATGATAAACCATTTTTCACAGGTCAAGAAAAAGAATCGCTACGCCCTCATCCAATTCAAAGAAGATAATTTGAATCCTCGAGCTGTCCGAAATCAGTGGATTGGGACTCGTATGGAACCTGTCAGTGATCGTTATGACTTTGATGATATCAATATCATCCGTTTCTTTGGGACAGATGTGATTGATTTGACTCAGGTTATTGTTTCGGGGCGAGATAATGTCGTGATTTTGCAGAAACTCTATGGACCGACGACTATCTTGGTACCAATTGATGTTTCCGTCAAACTCAACATATCAGCAATCTATAGCTCTGTCACCTTCTTTAATGAAGATGAATACGACCTCCGTTATGAAAGCTTGACCTTGCAGGGTGCTGAGTATGAG
>OGPE01001870.1_pt1 | contig 12812 bp, 9 predicted proteins | sample 1552881 | NCBI WGS metagenome assembly OGPE01 (sample SAMEA2580236, study PRJEB22360) | human gut metagenome | biome: human gut; feature: human-associated habitat; material: faeces | place: Denmark | collected 2008/2010 | reverse complement strand
TCTGTGACAATATCCGCTGCCTCTTTTACTTCATCTGCTGCATTTCCCATGGCGACTCCAAGTCCTGCATATCTGATCATATCGATATCGTTGAAATTATCACCAAATGCCATTATTTCTTCTTGTTTTACATGAAAATGGTCTTTTAACATATGGATTGCATCGGATTTGGATGCTTTCATGGACATGATCTCTAAATAGGTATCTTTGGATCGATAAATTCTGATCTGTGGGAATTCTTTTACTAACTGTTGTTCCAACGCTGCAATATCTTCTTTATCTCCCATGCATAACACCTTGTGTACTTCTTTGTAGACTTCTTCATCTTCAAAAGACACTTCTTGTGGAATCACGCCTGTGATATCACTTTCCTGCGCTGCCCAATATTCTTTTTTATCTTTTACCAGCCATTCATCGTTTGTGTAAATGTTAACCGAAATCTTTGGATTCAATTCATAGACTCTTCTGCATAACTTCATGGCAACTTCTTGTGGCATTGCCACACTGTAGATTGGATGGTCTTCTTCATCAACAACTAAAGCTCCGCTGTAGCAGATCATTGGACTCTTCGCCTCTAATTCTGCTCTGATGGCTGTCATGCCTTTGGGCATTCTTGCGGATACTAAGACGTATGGGATTCCATTTTGGTTGATCTGTTTTATTTTTTTTCTTGTATTTTCTGGTATCTGATGTTTTGAATTTAATAATGTTCCATCGATATCACTAAATACTGCTTTATACTTTTTCATTATGTCTGCATCCTTTCGTTTCTCTGCTTTGTTGTCTATTTCTCCCATTATTATAAAGCAAGAAAAGCCATCTGGCGAGGATAAAATATTCCAGATGGCTTTCTTCTTTTTTAGGTCTTTATTTTTAATATGCTTTCACTGATTTTGCTTTAGAATATGTTCCATATACTTTCTGATTTGTTGAATCATAGTAGTAATAGCGAACCTGTACATAGTATTTCTTGCCTTTTTTCAGACCTGTTTTTGTATAAACATTTTTCACTAAACCTGTTGTTTTGTATTTTGCAGATTTCATCTTTTTGCTTGTGGAATAACGGAATCTAAATCCTCGTTTTTCTCCATATTTATTTGTGTATTTGATAGATTTGGCTACAAATCCTGTTCCTTTTCCAGACTTACCTTTCAAAGATGATAGTTTCGCTGTTCCTACTTTGATTTTAACAAATTTTGCTGTTAATACAATATTTTTATCTGAAGCAGGTACTTTATTAACAACTTTTCCTTGATAAGTCCATCCCGCAAATACATAACCTTTCTTACCAGCAGTTTTATATTTTGTTTTATTCCATCCTGGTAATTTAGTTCCAGCTTTTGTTTTATTTATTGTTGTAACAGTTTTTCCACCATTACCTTTTAATGTTACTGAAATTGTTTTTGGTGTTTCTGATGGTTTTGTTGGCTCTGATGGTTTTGTTGGCTCTGATGGTTTTGTTGGCTCTGATGGTTTTGTTTCTTCTTTTTTATCTACATATAAGTTCTTGAAACTGACTGCACCATCCCATAAACCAAGTCCCATATATCCAGTTTTGATATCAAAGAAATCTTTGTCTGACTCTTTATTTGCATCAAAAGTATAATTTAAGCATTCCTTATCATCTACATATACTTTCACTGCATTTGCTTCTTTTTCAATCTTCACATGATGATATTTTCCATCATTGATGTTGGATGACATCTCTCCTAATGCAATATCACCATCTCTATACATTCTGAACAGTCTCACATTCTTGCTGTTTGGTGCAAATTGGATACAATATGCTCCATTCGGATCTGTTGATGATGATGCAAAAATTAAGTTTACCAATCCATTTGTAAATGCCATGTCTGTTTCTATTGTTGATTTTTCATTAACTATTGCATCTTCAGACATATAAAAATCATTTGCAGACTGATTAGAATCTGATAAAACTTCTCCATCAATTGCCCAATTACCACTTATATTTACAAAGTTCTTAATGTTTGTTTTAAAGTTATTTTCTTTTACATTAATCGTAAATATCTTTTTCTTTGATGGATCTGATTTACTCGATGCAGTAACTGTTGCTTTTCCTGATTTTAATGCTGTTACAACTGCTTTTCCATCTGACTCTTTGATACTTACAACATCTTTTCCTTCTGTAACATCCCATGTTATCGTCTGATCCATAGAAATTGGAAATACATATGCACTTAATTCTACACTATCACCAGCATATAATATCTGGTTCTCATTCTGCATAGATCCAACAGATTCCACATCTGTCAATTCTTCCTTATCTGTCCAAATTGACTTCATTGGATAAATATCAATATCTGCTTTTACAGGATCACCTTCTACTAGAACAGATGCTCCTAAACTTGTTGGTGTTGGGAATATCTGGTTCGCTCCTGCTGCTGTATTATTACTGCTAAATACTTCGACACTGGCTTTGTCTACATAAATATGTAATTCTACAGAACCATCTTCATTCTTTTTCACATTAGACTGCTCATTTATTTTTTTGAATTCCTGACTGATAATCTTTCCTGATTTACTTCTATCGATAGATAGTTTCTCATTTTCTAAATCATAAATTACATCGGTATATTCTGTATCATTTTGATTCTTTCTTAGTCTGAACCCAACTTTCTTTGTTTTCTCTGATGGTTTAAATTTAGCAACAATCTCATATGTATCCTTTGCAAAATCCTTTAAGAGATCATTATCTTCTGAAATTGTAACATCTTTATAAGAAATCTTATTTTCTGCATCTCTTAAACTCTCATATTCACTAATTGGTGTCTGTGTTAAAACGTATTTTCCATTTTCCTGTTTTAGTCCTACTTTAAGATTCAGATTATAAGTTCCATTAAAATTCTGTCCTACAGTATCTGCAACTTTATTACAATAATCATCCCATGTATTCATCCAATTTCCTTCAATAATCTCTGGAATCGTTGGATTTTCCTGTGTTCCGAAGTCTTGTACATAATATGTCATTGCTGCATAGGAATCCTTACCAAAGTTCATAACACCGTCACTGTTTTTGTAAGCTTCATCTGCAACAAATTTCCATTTTCCATCAACTTGTTTAAAATCACCGACTTTATAAGATCTTCCACCGCGGGAAAGTACCCATTTCACACCATCTTTTGTTTCAATTGGATAAAGGTCAGGGCATTCTGTATGAAGATCTGCATATGTAGATTCACATTTCCAATCTGTCAGATTGTCTGATGAATAAATACGAAGTGGTCCGCCTGCAATTACCATGAACCATTTATTTTCCCATCTAAAAACTTTAGGATCTCGGAAATCTCTATTGTTTAATGGATCTTTTGACCAGTCTGCTGCAATTTTATTTGTTTTTTTCCAAGTTTTTCCTTCATCTGTACTATAGGCAACTTTAATACGTTGTCCATTTCCATCTGCTGTGATCAATGCAACTAATCCACCTTCATTGCCGTCACCAAAAAGTCCTGATGTATTCTTTTCATCCGCTACAATACATCCTGAAAACATAGCTCCATTTGCATCTGGATATAATGCAATTGGCTGTTCTTCCCAATGGATCAAATCTTTACTTGTTGCATGTGCCCAATGCATTGGCCCCCATTTTGTATCATCATAGAACTGATAGAACATGTGATATGTTCCTTTATACTTAACCAATCCATTTAAATCATTTCCCCATCCGTCCTTTACAGAATAATGATACTGATTTCTGTATGCTTCATTATAATAAGTTTTATCTGCTGCTCGGCGATGCACATTTACACGATATGTTAAAGTTGCTGTCTGTCCATTTTCTCCCTGAACTGTGCTCTTTACTGTAATGTAATTCTTACCAACTTTAACTGGAATATTCTTTCCATCGTTATATGTTTTTCCATCATATTCAACCTGTACATCTGCATTTTTATTTTTCTTTTCGATATTCAAGTCTACTGTTTCTGCATTATTCTTTACATACTGAATCATAATTGGTTCTGTGGATGTAAATTGTGCTGCTTTCTCCACATCTCCAGTTGAGGAAGATACCGAGATATTTTTTAACTCTGGTGTGTTTTGATCATTTAATTCTGTATAATAGGTATTTTGGAATGTCATCTCACCATTCCAATTTAATAGACCAAGAGAACCTTCTGTCAAAACAGTACTCTGTCCTTTGTCGTCTTTTTGAAGTGTATAATCACCTGTACTTGCTATCAAAGTATCATTTACATAATAAGAAATCCATGAATCGTAAGCCACTACTTTTAAAGTATATTTCTCATCATCCGTTGCTTTTACTTCTTTTTCATCAATCAACTGATAATCACTATTTTCCTGCCATCGCCAAAACTTGCATTTATGCGAACCTCCATCGATATTTACCGCATAGCATTCTTTATTATCAAGATTATTATTACAACGGAAAATTAATGTTGCTGCACCTTGATTTCTCTTAAATGTTACGTCTGTAGAATATACAAAATTCTTAGCTGTTGTTTTACTGAATGCAAAACAGTCTCCTTTATCAACTGCATTGCTGTACAGACCATCTTTTGTTTCTTTCCAATCGCCTTTCTTATAATCAAAACCTGTTAAATTCGTTTGATATCCTTGCGCTGCCTCTTTCTCCTGACTATCTGTTGCAGCATTTACAGTAATCGTTTGATATCCTGTTACTGGTGTTATGGAGGTAACTGTAACAGCTCCTGCCATCATTATTGCTACTAATCTTGGGCTAACTTTCCTCATATTTTTTCCCTTTCTTTGTAGAAAAAAGGACGATCTAACTATAATCGTCCTTTTTCACTCAAAAAACAATAGTTCTATGCTTAGGCTTTCACTAATTGTAATATCTTGTCTACGTTTGCTCTTCCTCGCTTAATACCAAGTCCTATGACAACACAAAGTATCACACTGATGATCGTAATGATCACTCCAGCTACACCAAATACTGTAAATGGCATTTTACTTTGGACACCTAGTCCCCAATACGCAAGTATGACTCCGATAGAAGATAGAATAATGAGATTGCGAATCCATTTTTTGAGGTTATTGAGCATTTGTGTCTGAAATTCAATTTCTTTTAACTGCTGTGCTCTTGTTTGTGTTGTCATAATATACTTCCTTTCTTAGTATTTTAATCCTGGGTTAAAGAATCCGATCATAACTCCGATAAATGCTACAACTACTAAGATCAACATTGTAACAACTGGAGATACTTTTTTCTTTGACATTAACCACCAACAGAAGATTACAAAAGCTGCTGTTAAGAATCCTGGATATACTCCGTCTAACTGATTCTGAAGATTTAAGAATTCTTTTCCTGCACTGTTTACAAGATGGAATGATGTTTTTACTGATACCCATGTTGCTGCTACAGATCCAACAACCATTGTTCCTAACATAACGATTGCTTCACGGATCGCGGTTGCTTGCTCACCAACCAGGATATCTACGGCTTTTCCACCCAGTTCATATCCTTTGAAGTATAAGAACTTCATTCCAAATGCCATGATCAAGTTCCATGCTACGATATAGAAGATCGGTCCTACGACAGATCCACCTGTTGATAATCCCAGTGCGATACCAAGTAAGATAGGAATTAATGTACCTACAACTAAGGAATCACCAATACCTGCTAAAGGTCCCATAAGACCGGCACGGATACCATTGATCGCTTCTGCATCGATATCTTCATTTCCATTTGCTTTTGCTTCCTCAAGACCAGCTGTGATACCTACGATGATAGATCCAACCTGTGGTTCTGTATTAAAGAAAGCTGTGTATGTATTCATTGCTTCTTTCTGTTCTTCTTTTGTATCATATAACTCTTCTACCAATGGAAGCATTGCACACAGATAACCAAATGTCTGCATATGTTCCTGAGAGAAACATGTTAAGTTTCCATAAGCCCAGTTACGGAATGATTTATTTAACGCTTTTTTAGATAGTTTTTTCTCTGCCATATTAAATATCCTCCTCGTCATCATCGTCAAAGGAACCGCCAGAAGCTAAGGCTGCTTCTTTTGCTCTGATTCCTACCATTTTAATGTTGTAGTAAATAATTGCGAACATTGCTGCTACAACTGTTACTGATACAAGGTTTAATCCCATACTTGCTGCTAATGTAAATCCGAAGAAGAATGGTATAAAGTCAACTGCTTTTGTTACTACCTGTTTTAATAAGATCGCAATACCTACGCAAGGAAGCAAGCTACCTACTGTAAACAGTGTTTTCATTGCAATTCCATCCATTGGTAATGTTGTTTTGATCGCTTCTACAACTGGAACTCCTAATTTACACATTACAACTGCTGGTAAGAAACTGCAGATGATATGAGAAATCCATGGAAGAACCATATCTACAACGTATAATCTCTTGAATTCACCTTTTTCAACGGCCTGCCATCCAATGTGCTGCCATACAAGGTTGATCGTTGCTGTTCCATAGAATAATACTGTACCGATTGTTCCTACCATTGCTCCAAATGATGTTGCCATGGAGATACCTTTTGCTGATGCAGGATCTAATCCGTATGAATTTAATGCTAACATTGCCAGTGGAATACCGATATAAGATACGGCACGAACGTCTGCTGATACAGTTCCTCCTGGTGTAACCAATGCGATATATACAACCTGCATTGCCGCACCGACTAAAACACCTGCCTGAATATCTCCAAGTACGATACCACAGACAAGACCTGCAACTAATGGTCTTCCTAATGTGTAGTTACCAATGGTTGTACCTCCCATACCAGGCATACTGGATAAGCAGGCAAAAATACCTAAAATGATTGCTTGTAACCAACTAATTGTCATAATAGTTTCTCCTCTCTATTGGTTTTTTAGTTAAATCCAAACTGACCTCTGAATTTGTCCCATGTTCCGATGGACGCTTCTTTGATCAGTGCAAATTCGATTTCATAACCAGCTTTGCTGATTGCTTCTAAAGCTTCTGCTTCTTCCTGTGTAATAGATTGGTTATTACCAAGTTTGACAGCTTCTGGTCTGTCATTACATGGTCCTACGATTACTTTCTTTACATCACTTGGAACAAATCCATCATCCACTAAGATCTTCTTCATCTGGATTGGATCTTTTGTGATCAGGAAGTAATTGTCTTTGCTGTCTAATACTTTCTGGTTTTTCTTTTTCCATGCTTCATATGTCCAAACAAATGTTTTCTTTGTGCTGGCACTCTTGTATGCCATCTTAAGTGCATCTGTTGTTGCTGCTTTGTCGTTCACTGCGATCAGCCCATCGCATGGATACTCTAGTGACCAACGTGTTACTGTCTGACCATGGATCATACGGTCATCAATTCTTAAAAATGAAACTGACATATTTTTTTCCTCCTTAAAATTTAAATATCGTCTTCTTCATCATCGTTTGCTGATGTCATAACAAATTCTTTCACTGCGTCTTTTGCCTCATTGATCAAGCTATCTTTTAGCATGTCTGTGTCTACGCCGTCTTTCATTAATGTTGCTGTTAATGCCATTGCCAGGTTCATTCCTCCAAAGATCATGGTCTTACCGATCAGTCCTTTGTTTGATACCTGTTCAATTGCATTTGTAAGAGGTGATCCACCCACAATGTCACCAAGAAGAATGATCTCATCGTCTACTGTGATCTTGCTGATCGCATTGCTAAATTTCTCTGCGAATTCATCAGCACTCATTCCGTCCTCTAATCCGACGCTGATCACGTCTTCTCTTTCTCCACCAGCTAACATCTTAAGTACACTGTGAAGTCCTGGTGCAAATGTTCCGTGGCTGACTAATACTACGTATTTCATCCTCTTCTCCTTTCTTTTTTCCTATCTCTTATTTACAAGCTTATTCTACCAATCACGCAAAAAAAGGACATCTGTAAATTGTCATGACTTTCAATTTACAAATGTCCCTTTTTATGTGACAAATGTCATATTTGTGTTTTGTTTGTTTTGATCTTCTTATTATTACTGATTTAAAAGCTTATCAATCTCTTGTTTTAGTTTCAAGATATTGGAATCAAATTCTTCTTCATCTGTAAGAATTCTTGTCATCTCACTGTCAATCTTTTGGTAGGCTTCATTGTATCTTCGGAATTTTGGAATCTGCAAGGCATTGTTCATGAGTTCATCTAACAATTTCATTTTATCTGTCATATTCTCACCCATGCTTTTTTCTAATACCTGCTGTGCTTGTTTTGAATTCGTCACAGCTTTTAATGGTGAGATTCCCTGACGATACTGAAAGATCTTTTGCTGTGTCTTTGTTTCATAACATAATTTCTTTAAAAACTGCCATGCCATATCTCCTTGCTTGGTCTGATTGCTGATTCCCATCAGCAGATTATCTACCTGTGTCTTATTCTCTCCATCTGGTCCGGAAGGGAGTCTGATACAATCCCATTTGAAATCAAAGTATTTATTGATCTTCCATGGATATGGTTTATACGTTCTAAATTCTGAAAATGTCATAGGACGAAATGCAATATTTCCAGAATCAAAATCATCAGATGTCAGATTTCGAAAAGATGATATTTTTTCAATCTTCTTTGTAAAGAGGATTGCATTTTCAATTGGTTCGGATGACAAGTTGCATTTTGTTCCACTTTGATTAAACAATGTTCCGCCATTGCTCAGAGTTGCATCATTCCATTTATAATTATATACACCAAATTGGTCTAAACGGCCATCTCCATCGGTATCTTTGGTTACTTTTTGACAGATCTTATAAAAATCATCCCAAGTCCAGTGATTCCCTGGCATTTTGATATGCTCTTTTTTTAGTAGTGTCTTATTGACTAGCATCAAAGTTGGTACACTTTCATATGGAAGAGCATATTGCGTTCCCTTATAGGTTCCAGCATCATAACTTCCTTCATAATAGTTGCTTTTTTTGAACGCTTTATCAATCTTTGTATAGGAGTCTAAGTTCTTTAACATTCCTACGGATGAAAATGTGCTAAAATCTTCTGGCAAGACCATAAAAACATCTGGCAGATCTCCTTTTAGTGCCTTTTGTGACAGCCATTCTGAATAATCATCTTTCATCACACCACTTTCGTATTTGATCGTGACATTCGGATATTCTTTTTCAAATTCTTTGATTACTTGATCGATCATCTGATAGCAATTATCATCTGGAACATCCCACTTGTTTCCTGCGAACATTCCAAAGGTTAAAACAATTTTTTGTTGTTTGGGATAGATCACAAAACCAACAGATAATAAACTTATGACCAATCCAACAGCAATGATTCGTTTCCACCATTTTTCTAGTTTCTGTCTCATCTATCTTCTCCCGTATTTGGCTGAACCTGACTGTACTTCCCAGATTGCAAGCTGGGTTCTGTCTCTTAGGTCTAGTTTACTTAAGATCGTGCTGAGATAATTTCGTACAGTTCCTTCGGAAAGGCTTAGTTCCGTCGAGATTTCTTTATTTGACATGCCTCTTCCGACTAATTTAATGATCTCCCATTCTGCATCTGTGATCTCTTCTACATTCTGTGCATGAATTGATGTATCATAATTGCTTTGTGCCATTTCAGAGAAGAAATCGACCACCTTTGTTGCCACTTCTGGATTGATCATGGCCCCGCCGCTATGTACTGTATTGATCGCTTTTTCTAATTCATCCATAGAAATTCCTTTTAACAGATAACCACTTGCTCCATGTTTTAATGCATTGTATACATACTCATCATCATCGAACGTTGTCAAAATAATGATCTTGACATCTGGATATTGTTCTTTGATGATCTGTGTACATTGCACTCCATCCATTTCTGGCATACGCACATCCATTAAAATAACATCTGGCTTGTCTTTCCTGACTTCCTGAATGACTTCTCTTCCGTCCTTGGCAGTTGCAGTAACTTCGATTCCTTCTTTCATCTCAAGTACGATCTGTAAACTTTGTCTGATCAGTTCCTGATCATCTGCTATCATTACTTTAATCATAGTTTTTCACCCCATCTGATCGGTATTCTTGCTGTGACTTTAAATCCATTACTTCCATCATATTCTACAGTTCCTTTTAACATCTTGATCCTCTCTTCGATATGGATCAATCCAAATCCTGTATGAATCTCTTCACATCCGATTCCATTGTCTTTGATCTCTAGATTGAGCCACTTATCTTCCTTCCATAAGTTTACATCAATCTGCTTCGCTTTTCCATGCCTGATCGCATTTGTAATACTTTCCTGTACTACACGATAGATCATATCTTCTTCATCTTGATTGAATTTCAAGACCTCTACCTGACAATCATAATTAATCTTAACATCTGATACCTGCATCGTCTCATTGATCATCTTTTCTAAAGCTTCTTGCAATCCACTATGCTCTAAGGCATCTGGTCTTAATTTATTGACCGATCTTCGAATATCTTTAATTCCTTGCCTTGCAACCTGTGATATTTTATTTAACTGTTCTTTCGTTGCATCTACAGAAAAATCGATCATCGCGATACATGCGTCAATTCCTGCAGACAGTCCAGTCATCGTATGCCCCAGTGTGTCATGAATCTCTCTGGCAATTCGATTTCGTTCCCTTGTCTCCGCCATTTTCTCTGTCATCTCTGAATAGTCCTTCAGCTGTTCATTCATTTCTTTTAAACGTATATTGGCTGTCTGAAGCTGAAGGTTTAACAATCCAATCCTTGCATTCTCTTTCATCTGATTTCTCATCAAAATGATCATGTATGCAATAAATGCGATCGCATTCAATGCAACTAGTATATTTCTTGTTCCTTGGATCATCATACTGACTTTCGCCGGGTATACACTCAAAAATTGTTGGAACGATATCATATCTATAAACATTGATATGATATCGTAGTCTGAGAATAAATATATCATTCCCATGATGACAAAGAAAATTCCCCTAGTGTGTTTATCTTTGATATCCGTTACAATATCTGCAATGACAAGAAGAATGATTCCATTATAATTTACATAAACAAATTTAATAATGATCAGACATAACAAAATCTCTGCTGCATATAAGATCACAGATACCTGTTGCCTTTTTCTTTGTTTTCTTCGAATTTCTATAATGCCTAACAATAAGAAAAAAGCAATAAATATCAACACTGTTGATGTCACTGGTTCGTTTGGGAGATATGTGATATTCTCTAAGAAATTCCTTGCTTCAAAATCACAATTGATCTTATTTAATGTTAAAATAAAAACTGCAGAAAGGAAGGATAAAATGATGAAATTTATGACTCCCATCAGAATCTTGATATAATATAAATTTTGATTTTTTCGATCCATATCATTTCCTCTTTACTGCCAACGGCTAATATCAGTCTGCTCTACATTCTTTTTTGTTATCATTTGAACAGAGATTACCTTTTTCTTCTCTACTTTTTTCCCTTGCAAAATCTTGTATGCTGCATTGATCGCTGTGTCTGCCATCTGTTTGGGAGACTGTGCTGCTGTTCCTGTCATCATACCTTCTTTGATCAGTTTCTTTCCTTCTGGAGATCCATCAATTCCGTATACGAGAACACCTTCTCTAGCCCCCTTACTGTCAAGAGCAGCTAAAGCTCCCATCGCTGCCGGGTCATTTAATCCCATGACGACATCAATATTCTTGTATTTTTCGATGATCTTATCTACCTTGGGAAGTGCACGTTCGATCTGTCCCTGAGTATCTGCAGATGCAAGGATCTTATAGTTTTTATTTTTCTTGATCGTATCTGTAAATCCATTGATACGATCTACCGCAGATCTTGCTGCATTATGTGTTAACAATACAATATTCGCATGATCTTTTTGCTTCATCATTTCCTTTGCACATAAAACACCTGCTTTGTAGTTATCTGACACGATCGTCATTGTGACAAGATCATTTCTATAAACCTGTGAGTCGATAACGATCACTGGAATCTTCGCTTTCTTCGCTGCCTTCAATCCAGACTCTACTTCTTTCCAGTCGACTGAATTTAAAAAGATTGCATCTACCTTTCGTTTAACCAGCTGTTTGATCTGCTCATTCTGCTTCTTCTGATCAAGTGCCGGATCCAATGTGATCATCTCATCTCCATTCTTCTCAACCTGCATGCGAATCTGGTTATTGACCACTTTATAGAATTCATTATTCATCGTCATATAAGTCGCCCCGAATAATTTTCTTCTTGTTCTATTTCCTTTCAGATAATTTGAACATGCACTGACATAGATTGCTATAAAAAAAACAAAAACCATGATTCCTGCTAAGCTTATGATCTTATTGATTAGATTTCTTTTCGATTGTTGATTCATATTTGTTCTTTCATTCCTCTTTTTCGCATTTTCTTTCCGTAATATATAATCATTATAACGAAATTTATTTATAATTCCAACAAATTTTCACATATCCTAAAACAAGTTATGTTCTTTATTTTTACCAACAAACTTTCACTAAAATAAATAAAAGCCAGTTGAAAAACATAGGAGCTCGTCGGCACTTAATGAGCAGTGACGAGTATTCGTCGCTGTCGAATTTAGTGTCCGCTACGTGCGAATCGAGCGAAAGCGCGTTTGCAACTGACTTTTATTTATTTTAGATCCATGCCGTTGGACTTGCGTCACTTGGCATTCTTAAATCTCCTCGAGGTGATACTGCTACACTACCAACCTTAGGTCCATCTGGCAGGCAAGAACGTTTAAACTGCTGGCTGAAGAATCTCCAATAGAATTTATCCAGCCATTTCTTGATCGTTTCATCATCGTATACACCGTCAAATGTTAATTTTGCCATGCGGTATAATTTGGATTTTGGGAATCCGAATCTTAACATATAATATAAGAAGAAATCGTGCAGTTCATATGGTCCGACTAAGTCTTCT
>OGPE01001865.1_pt1 | contig 12827 bp, 10 predicted proteins | sample 1552881 | NCBI WGS metagenome assembly OGPE01 (sample SAMEA2580236, study PRJEB22360) | human gut metagenome | biome: human gut; feature: human-associated habitat; material: faeces | place: Denmark | collected 2008/2010 | reverse complement strand
ATTTTCGACAATAGGGGAAACGGGCGGTTCCCGATCCCCCTTCACCAGCCAATACCGGCCACTTGACGATATCTTTTTTGTTGATAAAGTAAGCGACGCCACGAAGACCAGGCAGATTCTTCTTGCCCTGAGCCCAATTTAAATCCTGATATAAAGACATAGTTTCCTCCTTTCTTATGAACCGATAGAATCTTTTTGTTTTGCAACCAATAATCTCTCTTCTCCGATGTATTCGTAATCGACTCCAAAGAACAAGGCAGCAACGAACTGCAGCAGGAAGGGATTATCACATTCGCGCACGCGTATGGTTTCTTTCTCGACACCGTTTCCGTAACCGTAAAGCATATTAGATTTAGTGGTTAACTGGAAAAATTTGGAACCTTTTTTCGATACCAGCGGTACCAGCTCGCACATGTTCTGGGAGCCTTCTACAAAGGTTTTGTCGAATGCCTTGTTGTAAGGCGCTGCACCGACGGTCAGCTGATAGTCGTCGCAGTAAGCGTCGTATACCGTCCGGGGAATGAATAGTTTTGTTTCTTCGTTTTTCAGTTCATCCGAAGCGGCCCGGTAAACGGACTTCAGAATATCCACTGCATTCTGGGAGGTGATTTCCTCGATTTCGATATAATTCCCTTTGGCTGTACTAATGTTTCCGTCGGTAATTTCTTTCTGAGTAATGGTATCGAAACCGTTGAACAATTCTGAGGTTTTCGTACCGTTTTCGTTCCGGACGGCAGTGAACAGGCTGTTGTTCAGTTTTTTCATCAGGGTTTTCATGATCTTCATCAGGATCCCTTTGTGGATCTGTTCGTCTTCGATTTTTCCTCCTTTGGCATACAGCTGACCGTAAATGGTGGAACGGAGGATGTTCGGGTCGAATTCTTCGACACAGGATCCCAGGAATGTTTCCAGCGTACGGGCATCCAATCCGACGTTTTTACCGGCATTTTTTTCACCGTTGTACGGACGGAGCTCAAAGTCACCGGTCATCCAGCTGGTGGTCTCCTTGTGGATCACTCCGGGACGGCCTGTCATGTGCACCAGGGCTTCCGTCACCCCTATGGCGGGAAGCTGTAAAAGTTGTTTCCGGTATTTTTCTGCGGAACCAATCAGTTTTTCAGTAATTGTATTTGGCATGGCATTAAAGATTTGCAAAAAATTCGATGTCTTCTTTACTCAACCGGTCGACCATCTCTTTTTTGGTGTCGTCGGTTTCTTTTTTCACTTCGTCGGAACGGTCACCGGGCCTTTTTCAGGTTTTCTATTTGCTGCCGGGCTTCCGCTAGTTCTGTTTTGGTTGCTTCGTGAGCTTCCTGTTCCGCTTTCAGGGCATTTTCAGCCGTTCCTTTATCTGTTTTCAGAGTTGTATTCTCTGTTATCAGATTTTTGATGTGCTCCAGCACGTCCTGTTCCGATGCCTTGGCATCGATGTTACAGATTTTGATCAGTTCGGATAGCTTCATTTCATCGTTTGTTTTGGTATTTGTCAAGAGATTATTCAGCCAGGAGAGTACGTTGAACCGTTTCGGATCCGGTTTCATCAGGTCATTAAACTGGTTGACAATGTCGGAATAGGTCATCGAGGTAATATTCTCCGGTACTTTGGCTTCGCGTTCTTCGATCTCATCGATCAGGTTTTCTGTTATTGCTTCATCAGCACTGAGCCAGTGATCTTCGAAGTCGAAGTATTTCGATTCGATGTCTTCCTGTGTTTTTCCGGATTTCGTGCAGATGCAGGTAATCAGGGATCCCTTCACTTTGTCCAATACGGTCAGGTAGTTTTGAATATCCCTGGCAGTACCGTATACTCCACCCAGGGGAGAATGAAGCATCAGGAGGGCATTACCATGAATGTTTTCGCAAAAGCACAGGGGATTGTCAAAGCAAAACATCGATTTTTAGTACAAGATGCCAGATATTCATCATCCCCCCTGGTTGATTCTCATTTTTTCGTCTTATAATTGTCCCGCTGACAGTAGAAATAGTTATATTCTTTGCCGGTAAAATCACCAATTCATCGGTCGCTTCTATTGCACACATCGTTAACAAAATCGCTGCGCTCTTTTTTTACGACAACAAATTCCCTACAATCTCTGCCCAATGTATGCCAATTATTATGGGGATCTCATGGGCACAGCCAAACACAGTAAACTGCTTATCCTTGGTTCTGGACCTGCGGGATACACCGCGGCGGTCTATGCCGCACGCGCCAACCTGCAGCCGGTGCTGATCACCGGGATGGAAAAAGGCGGTCAGCTGACCACCACGACGGAAGTGGAAAACTGGCCGGGCGATCCTAACGATCTCACCGGCCCGCTGCTGATGGAGCGCATGCACGAGCATGCCGCGAAATTTGAAACGGAAATTATTTTCGACCACATCAGCCGCGTCGATCTGCAAAACCGTCCGTTCCGTCTGACAGGCGATAGCGGTGAGTACACCTGTGATGCGCTGATCATTGCCACCGGCGCATCGGCGCGCTACCTCGGTCTGCCATCGGAAGAGGCGTTTAAAGGCCGTGGCGTTTCAGCTTGCGCCACCTGTGACGGATTCTTCTATCGCAATCAGAAAGTGGCGGTGATCGGCGGCGGTAACACCGCGGTTGAAGAGGCTCTGTATCTGTCCAATATTGCCTCTGAGGTGCATCTGATCCACCGCCGCGACGCCTTCCGCGCGGAAAAAATCCTCATCAAACGTCTGATGGATAAAGTGGCGAGCGGCAACATCGTGCTGCATACCGACCGCACCCTCGAAGAGGTGACCGGCGACCAGATGGGCGTCAGCGGCCTGCGCCTGCGCGATACCAAAAACAGCGACAACGTCGAGTCTCTGGAAGTGGCAGGCTTGTTCGTTGCCATTGGCCACAGCCCGAACACCGCCATCTTTGAAGGTCAGCTGGAACTGGAAAACGGCTATATCAAAGTGCAGTCCGGGATCCACGGCAACGCCACGCAAACCAGTATCCCGGGCGTATTTGCCGCTGGCGATGTCATGGACCATATCTATCGTCAGGCGATCACCTCCGCTGGCACCGGCTGCATGGCGGCGCTGGACGCCGAGCGTTACCTGGACGGTTTGGCCGACGCTTGCAAATAATCTTTACAAGTCAGTAACAAAGGTAAAGAAGGCGACGAAAAGTCGCCTTTATTTTTGCCGCGATGTAACATTGCCGTGCCCAATATTCCCATAACGATACCTGCAAAGCGCGCAATGAATAAAACCCGTCAACAAGAGTTAACCCGCTGGTTAAAACAGCAAAGTATTATCTCCCGTCGCTGGTTGATGATTTCCCGCCTGCTTGGCGTGGCAAGCGGTCTGCTGATCGTCGCGCAGGCCTGGTTCCTGGCGCGGATCCTGCACCGGATGGTGATGGAAAATATTCCGGCAACCGCCCTGCTGCTGCCGCTGACGCTGCTGGTACTGGTCTTTGTGCTGCGCGCCTGGGTGGTCTGGCTGCGTGAGCGGGTTGGTTTTCAGGCCGGGCAGCATATCCGCTATGAAATTCGCCGTCAGGTTCTCGACCGCCTCCAGCAGGCGGGCCCCGCCTGGATCCAGGGCAAACCGGCCGGCAGTTGGGCAACGCTTATCCTTGAGCAGATCGATGATATGCACGATTATTATGCGCGCTACCTGCCCCAGATGACGCTGGCGGCCTGCGTGCCGCTGCTGATCGTTATCACTATTTTCCCGATTAACTGGGCCGCCGCATTGATCCTCCTCGGCACCGCCCCGCTGATCCCGCTTTTCATGGCGCTGGTCGGGATGGGTGCCGCCGATGCCAACCGGCGTAACTTCCAGGCGCTGGCCCGCCTGAGCGGCCATTTCCTCGATCGCCTGCGCGGCATGGAAACCCTGCGTATTTTTCACCGCGGTCAGGCAGAAATCGATAATATTCGCGACGCCTCGCAGGATTTTCGCCAACGCACCATGGAAGTCCTGCGTCTGGCCTTCCTCTCCTCCGGGGTGCTGGAGTTTTTCACCTCCCTCTCCATTGCGCTGGTGGCGGTCTATTTTGGCTTCTCTTACCTTGGCGAGCTGAACTTCGGCCACTATGGCGCGGGCGTCACGCTGATGGCAGGCTTCCTGACGCTGATCCTCGCGCCGGAATTTTTCCAGCCGTTACGTGACCTGGGCACTTTCTACCATGCCAAAGCCCAGGCCGTGGGCGCCGCAGACAGCCTGAAAACGTTTATGGAAACCCCATTGACCCAGCTGGAGCGCGGCGAAAAAACCTTAAATGATAACGATCTGATTGGCGTGGAAGCGCGCGATCTGGTGATCAAATCTCCGGAAGGTAAAGTCCTGGCCGGGCCGCTTAACTTTTCACTGCCTGCTGGCGCACGCGTTGTGCTGGTGGGTCAGAGCGGCTCCGGGAAAAGTTCGCTGCTGAACACACTGCTCGGCTTTTTGCCCTACGAGGGCTCGCTGAAGGTGAACGGCGCAGAGCTGCGCGAACTGGACGCCGATCGCTGGCGCCGCCTGTTAAGCTGGGTGGGACAGAATCCTCAACTACCTGCCGCCACGCTGCGGGAAAATGTGCTGCTGGCATGGCCCGAAGCCAGCGATGCCCAGCTTCGACTGGCGCTGGACAAGGCCTGGGTCAGTGAGTTTATCGCCCTGTTGCCGGACGGGATCCATACCGCCGTGGGCGATCAGGCGGGTCGTCTGTCGGTAGGTCAGGCGCAGCGTATCGCGGTTGCTCGCGCGCTGTTGGTGCCCTGCCGCCTGCTGTTGCTGGATGAACCCGCCGCCAGCCTCGACGCCCATAGCGAACAGCGGGTGATGCAGGCCCTGACCCATGCCTCCACCGAGCAAACCACGCTGCTGGTCACCCACCAGCTCGAGGGACTGGCTGACTGGGATGCCGTCTGGGTCATGCAGGACGGACAGATTATCGAACAAGGCGACTACGCCACGCTGGCCCGTGCCGGTGGGGTCTTCTCGGCGCTGCTGGCCCATCGTCAGGAGGAGATTTAAATGCGCGCACTTTTACCCTATCTGGCGCTCTATAAACGCCATAAATGGATGCTGCTGCTCGGCGTCGTGCTGGCCATCGTGACTCTGCTGGCCAGCATCGGCCTGCTGACGCTCTCCGGCTGGTTCCTCTCCGCCTCAGCGGTGGTGGGTGTCGCCGGGATCTACAGTTTTAACTATATGCTGCCTGCCGCGGGCGTCCGCGGCGCGGCGATTATCCGTACCGCCGGGCGCTACTTCGAGCGTCTGGTCAGTCATGACGCGACCTTCCGCGTGCTGCAGCACCTGCGCGTCTTCACCTTCAGCAAACTACTCCCCCTCTCTCCCGCGGGGCTGGCGCGCTTTCGCCAGGGTGAACTGCTCAACCGGGTGGTGGCCGATGTCGATACCCTGGATCATCTCTACCTGCGGGTGATTTCACCGCTGGTCGGCGCGCTGGTGGTGATTGTAGTGGTCACCTGCGGATTAAGCCTGCTCGACGTTACCCTTGCGCTGACGCTCGGCGGCATCATGCTGGTCACCCTGCTGGTTATGCCGCCGCTGTTCTATCGCGCAGGTAAACCAGCCGGCGAAAGTATGACGCAGTTGCGCGGCCAGTATCGCCAACAGCTCACTGCCTGGCTGCAGGGCCAGGCAGAGCTGATGGTGTTTAACGCCAGCGACCGCTACCGCGCGCAAATGGAAAAGACCGAGCTCAGCTGGCAGGACGCACAGCGCCGTCAGGCCGAGCTGACCGCGCTTTCGCAGGCAGTAATGCTGTTAATCGGCGGCATCGCCGTGGTGGCCATGCTCTGGCTGGCGTCCGCCGGCATCGGGGGTAACAGCCAGCCAGGGGCGCTGATCGCGCTGTTTGTTTTCTGCGCCCTGGCGGCCTTCGAAGCCCTGGCGCCAGTCACTGGCGCTTTCCAGCATTTAGGTCAGGTGATCGCCTCCGCACGACGGATTTCGCAGATCACCGACCAGCAGCCGGAGGTCACTTTCGTCGAGGGTGAAGCCAGCGTGCCTGCGCAGGTGGCCTTAACCTTCAGGCAGGTTACCTTCCGCTATCCGCACCAGCCCTCCCCCGCCCTGGAGAATATCTCCCTGCAGATTGCCGCCGGAGAGCATATCGCCATTCTTGGCCGGACCGGCTGCGGAAAGTCGACGCTGTTGCAACTCCTCACCCGGGCCTGGGATCCAACGCAGGGAGAGATTTTGCTCAACGACCAGCCGCTGTCCCAGCTCAGCGAAGCCACCCTGCGCCAGACGATGAGCGTGGTGCCGCAGCGCGTGCACCTGTTCAGCGCTACGCTGCGCGACAACCTGCTGCTGGCGGCGCCAGACGCTGACGATACCGCGCTCTGCGCGATCCTCGAGAAAGTGGGGCTGGAAAAACTGCTGGAAGATGGCGGACTGAACAGCTGGCTGGGGGAAGGCGGGCGCCAGCTATCCGGCGGCGAACTGCGCCGGCTGGCGATTGCCCGCGCACTGCTCCACGATGCGCCGCTGATGCTGCTCGATGAGCCGACAGAAGGCCTGGATGCGGCCACCGAAAGCCAGATCCTGCATCTTCTGGCGGAAGTGATGCGCGAGAAAACCGTGCTGATGGTGACTCACCGCCTGCGGGGCCTGGCGCGTTTTAATCAGATAATAGTCATGGACAACGGCCAGATAATTGAGCAAGGTAGTCACGCGGATCTGCTCGCTAAACAGGGCCGGTACTTCCAGTTTAAACAGCGTCTGTAGGCTATTATCTAATTTTTGCTGATGCGTATTGAGGTTAAAATGCGTCTGGTTCAGCTCTCCCGGCATTCTATCGCCTTCCCTTCCCCGGAAGGCGCCCTGCGTGAACCTAACGGCCTGCTGGCGCTCGGCGGCGATCTGAGCCCGGCACGTCTGCTGATGGCCTATCAGCGCGGTATTTTTCCATGGTTTTCTCCTGGCGACCCGATCCTCTGGTGGTCGCCCGATCCCCGGGCGGTGCTCTGGCCGGAACAGTTTCATCTCAGCCGCAGCATGAAGCGTTTTCATCAGCGTTCGCCTTATCGCGTCACGCTGAATCATGCCTTTGGTGAGGTCATTGAAGGCTGCGCCAGCGATCGTGACGAAGGCACCTGGATAACCAGCAGTATCGTTCGCGCCTATCACCAACTCCATGAGCTGGGCCATGCCCATTCCATTGAAGTCTGGCAAGAGAATACGCTGGTAGGTGGAATGTACGGCGTGGCGCAGGGGGCGCTGTTTTGCGGCGAATCGATGTTCAGCCGGGCTGAAAATGCCTCCAAAACCGCGCTGCTGGTATTCTGTCAGGCTTTTACGCAGAGTGGTGGTAAATTAATCGACTGCCAGGTACTGAACAACCATACCGCCTCATTAGGCGCGGTGGATATTCCCCGCCGCGATTATCTTGACTACCTGTCAGTATTACGCGGCTACCGCCTGCCCGAGCTATTTTGGGTGCCGCGGGTGCTATTTCCGGGCGCGCAATAAAATGTTTTCAGCACATTTTGCGTCAGGATGGTATAATTGCGCGGTAGAGTAGCTTCTGCCTGTTGCCCCGCCGCCGTTTGGGAATAATAAGAGTCAGATAACGCCCATCGTTCTGTCACTCCCCTTTACGTTTGCGCCTGTCACGCGGCATAGCCGTGTGTGTTCCGGGCAATGCGCCAAAACTACTTCGGCGATTCATACCCGTCATATATCCGTTGCCGGTGTGCTGACTGCGCACCTTGCGGCAAGGCGAATGATTCAGGGTAGATACGTAAAACTTTACTTACATGATGAACTTCGGCATTATCTTGCCGGTTCAAAACTACGGTAGTGATACCCCAGAGGACTAGATGGCCAAAGAAGACAATATTGAAATGCAGGGCACCGTACTTGAAACGTTGCCTAACACTATGTTCCGCGTAGAACTGGAAAACGGTCACGTGGTAACTGCGCATATTTCCGGTAAAATGCGTAAAAACTACATCCGCATTCTGACGGGCGACAAAGTGACTGTTGAGCTGACCCCGTACGACCTGAGCAAAGGCCGCATTGTCTTCCGTAGTCGCTGATTGTTTTCGCCCTTAAGGCGTCAGATGCTGAAGGCCGGGATAATTCCCGGTCTTTTCATATCTGCCGCCGGCAAAAAAAAACCGGCCCAGGGCCGGTTTTTACGTTGAAGACATCGCTTTAGTGGGCGGCTTCCGGTTTGTGCTTCTGCGCGCTCTGGAAATCGTAGGTCAGCGCATTCTTCGCGCTGTCCAGAGACACTGTCACCTGGCCACCATCGACCAGCGAGCCGAACAGCAGCTCGTTCGCCAGCGGCTTTTTCAGGTTGTCCTGAATGACGCGTCCCATTGGACGTGCACCCATCGCCCGGTCGTAACCTTTCTCCGCCAGCCAGTCGCGCGCTTCCTGACTGACTTCCAGGGAGACGCCTTTCTGGTCCAGCTGGACCTGCAGCTCGACGATAAACTTGTCGACAACCTGATGGATCACCGTGGTAGAGAGATGATCGAACCAGATAATGTTGTCGAGGCGGTTACGGAACTCCGGCGTAAAGATCTTCTTGATCTCATCCATTGCATCCGGACTGTTGTCCTGCTGAATAAGGCCAATCGATTTACGCTCAGTTTCCCGCACCCCGGCGTTAGTGGTCATCACCAGCACCACGTTGCGGAAGTCCGCTTTACGCCCGTTGTTATCGGTCAGCGTACCGTTATCCATCACCTGCAGCAGCAGGTTGAACACATCCGGATGCGCTTTTTCGATCTCATCAAGCAGCAGCACCGCGTGCGGATGTTTAATCACCGCATCGGTCAGCAGCCCGCCCTGATCGAAGCCAACGTAGCCCGGAGGCGCCCCGATTAAACGGCTGACGGTATGACGTTCCATATATTCGGACATGTCAAAACGCAGCAGCTCAATGCCCAGCGCCTTCGCCAGCTGCACGGTCACTTCGGTTTTCCCGACCCCGGTTGGCCCGGCGAACAGGAATGACCCAACCGGCTTGTGCTCATGGCCCAGCCCGGCGCGCGCCATTTTGATGGCTTCGGTCAGCGCCTCAATGGCTTTATCCTGACCGAAGACCAGCATTTTCAGACGGTCGCCAAGGTTTTTCAGCGTATCGCGATCGCTCTGGGAAACGCTCTTCTCAGGGATCCGCGCAATCCGCGCCACCACTGACTCGATATCCGCCACATTGACCGTTTTCTTACGCTTGCTGACCGGCATTAAGCGCGCCCGCGCGCCCGCTTCGTCAATGACGTCAATTGCCTTATCCGGCAGATGACGATCGTTAATGTATTTTACCGCCAGCTCAACCGCCGCACGCACCGCCTTAGCGGTATAACGCACGTCATGGTGCGCTTCGTACTTCGGCTTCAGGCCATTAATAATCTGCACTGTCTCTTCCACCGACGGTTCGGTGATATCGATCTTCTGGAAACGACGGGCCAGCGCACGATCTTTCTCAAAGATGTTGCTGAACTCCTGGTAGGTGGTGGAGCCGATCACCCGGATCTTGCCGCTGGAAAGCAGCGGTTTAATCAGGTTAGCCGCATCGACCTGGCCGCCAGAAGCCGCCCCCGCACCGATAATGGTGTGGATTTCATCAATAAACAGGATGCTGTTGGTATCCTGCTCCAGCTGTTTGAGCAACGCTTTGAAGCGTTTTTCAAAATCGCCACGATATTTGGTCCCTGCCAGCAAAGAGCCAATGTCGAGCGAGTAGATGGTGCAGTCGGCCATCACTTCCGGCACATCGCCCTGCACAATGCGCCAGGCAAGGCCTTCGGCGATCGCAGTTTTACCGACGCCGGATTCACCCACCAGCAGTGGGTTATTTTTACGGCGACGGCACAGGACCTGAATCGCACGCTCCAGCTCTTTTTCACGGCCGATCAGGGGATCAATGCCGCCGACGCGAGCAAGCTGATTGAGGTTGGTGGTGAAGTTTTCCATACGTTCCTCCCCGCCGGCTTGCTCTTCATTGCCAGGCTGGCTTCCGCTGTTATCGGAAGACTGGCTCGGCTCGTCTTTGCGTGTACCATGAGAAATGAAGTTCACCACATCGAGTCGGCTGACTTCATGTTTACGCAGCAGGTAAGCGGCCTGCGACTCCTGCTCGCTGAAAATGGCCACCAGTACGTTGGCGCCGGTCACTTCGCTGCGGCCAGAAGATTGCACGTGGAAGACGGCGCGCTGCAGCACACGCTGGAAGCTCAGCGTCGGCTGGGTGTCGCGCTCTTCTTCCGTGGCTGGCAGGACGGGTGTGGTTTGTTCGATGAAGGCTTCAAGTTCCTGACGCAATGCCACCAGGTCCACTGAACACGCTTCCAGGGCCTCACGGGCCGAGGGGTTGCTTAGCAGAGCCAGCAGCAAGTGCTCGACGGTCATAAACTCATGACGGTGCTCGCGCGCTCTGGCGAAAGCCATATTTAAACTGAGTTCCAGTTCTTGATTGAGCATAGGCACCTCCCCCAATTTTCATGCCTGTATTCAGGCTTTTTCCAGCGTACACAGCAATGGATGCTCGTTCTCCCTCGCGTACTGATTCACCATAGCGACTTTGGTCTCCGCCACTTCCGCGGTAAACACGCCACAAATCGCCTTACCTTCATAGTGAACCGTGAGCATCAGTTGCGTTGCACGTTCAACATCATAAGAAAAGAATTTTTGTAACACGTCAATAACAAACTCCATTGGAGTGTAGTCATCATTGACCAATATCACTTTATACATAGATGGCGGTTTAATCGCATCACGAACTTCGTCGTCAACCAGGTGCTCGAAGTCCAGCCAATCTCTCTTACTCATCGTCAGTGTTCATCATCGGTTGCTGTTGCCAACAGGCGGAGGCCTGTCGATGACCAGAGGTTATGCTCATCACAAATTTACAACAGATCATAGATAACTATCATCTATCGCTTCTATCCGCGACGGCTGTCACATTCCCCGGCAATAGCGTTAACTGCTTCAAATTTTGACGCATTTTTCGCCGTTCCCCCTCCTCAATCGCTTGACGCGTTTTCGTATTTCTCTAAATTGTAGTGGCGAGAGTTGGCGAGCAATTGAACAACTCGTCACTCCACCACCGGTTCATTCCATCTTACTTATAAAGATTTACGAAGGATGTCGAAGTATGGAAATGGGTACTGTTAAGTGGTTCAACAATGCCAAAGGGTTCGGTTTTATCTGCCCTGAGGGCGGCGGCGAAGACATTTTCGCCCATTACTCCACCATCCAGATGGATGGTTACAGAACGCTAAAAGCCGGACAAGCCGTTCGGTTTGATGTTCACCAGGGGCCAAAAGGCAACCACGCCAGCGTGATCGTCCCTGTGGAAGCGGAAACGGCTGCATAACTCTTTTGCTTCATTGTGTACATCCTGCTAATAAAATGCCAGTCCTTCTGACTGGCATTTTTATTTCTATTCGCGTGCCAGCGCATCCACCGGATCGAGCCGTGCCGCGTTGCGCGCAGGCAGCCAACCAAACAGCACCCCGGTCAACGTCGAACAGAGAAAAGCCGTTAGCAGAGCCAGCGGGGAAAAACCGATCTCCCAGCCGGGCAGAAACAGCTGCAGAATAAATGCGATCATCAGCGATAACGTGACCCCCAGCGCGCCACCGACCAGGCAAACCAGCACCGCTTCGATGAGAAACTGCTGCAGTACATCGCTGGCCCGCGCGCCAACCGCCATGCGGATGCCGATTTCGCGCGTCCGTTCGGTCACCGACACCAGCATAATATTCATTACACCAATACCGCCAACCACCAGGGCAATCACCGCCACCAATGTCAGGAACAGCTGTAAGGTATGTGTGGTCCTTTCTGCGGTTTTCAAGATGCTGTCCATATTCCAGGTGAATACATCTTTTTTACCATGCCGCAGCTCCAGTAGACGCAGCAGCTGTTTCTCCGCGGTTTCACTGTCATAACCTTCATGAACGCGTACCGTAATGGAGTTCAGCCACGACTGGCCCATCACTCTTCCCGCCATGGTGGTGTAAGGCAACCAGACGCGGAGAATTTTACTGCTGCCAAACATTGACTGTTTTTCATCCGCGACGCCGATCACCGTGGCCGGCATATTGCCCACCAGAATCACCTCGCCCACCACTTTCGCTTTATTGGGAAACAGCTGGCGACGGGTATTGCTGTCGAGCACTACCACCTGCGCCCGACTGTTGAGCTGCAGTTCATTAAAGGTATTGCCTTCGCTGAAGGTCATGCCGTAAACATTAAAGTACTGCGGCCCGACCCCCTCCGCGCTGGCGGCAACGTCAATATTGTTGGCGCGCAGGCGCAGGCTTTTCGATACCGCCGGCGTGGCGGAACGCACCCATGGCTGTTTCTGGATCGCCAGCAAATCGTCATACTTCAGCGCCTGCTGATAACGCGGGTCGTCATCGCCAAAATCCTTTCCGGGATAGACATCGATGGTATTGGTGCCGATGGCGCGAATATCCGCCAGCACCATCTGTTTGGCGGCATCACCGACCACCACGATCGATACCACCGACGCAATGCCGATAATAATGCCGAGCATAGTCAGCAGGGTACGCATTTTATTCGCCGCCATCGCCCGCCACGCCATAACCAGCGCTTCGCGAAAGCCACTGGTAAACTGACGCCACGCCGAGGGTTCCGGCTGCTGACGGGCGCGCAGCCCACCGCCCTGGCGGCTGCCGGGCGGATTGCGGACGATCTCGCCATCGCGGATCTCAATGATCCGTTCCGCCTGGGCCGCGACCTGCGGATCGTGGGTGACAATGATGACCGTATGGCCCTGAGCTTTGAGCTGATGCAGGATCGCCATCACCTCTTCGCCGGAATGGCTGTCCAGCGCGCCGGTCGGTTCATCCGCCAGAATCACTTCCCCG
>OGPE01001861.1_pt1 | contig 12831 bp, 8 predicted proteins | sample 1552881 | NCBI WGS metagenome assembly OGPE01 (sample SAMEA2580236, study PRJEB22360) | human gut metagenome | biome: human gut; feature: human-associated habitat; material: faeces | place: Denmark | collected 2008/2010 | reverse complement strand
CACCCTGGGAGGCATGCTCGGCATGTCCAACGAGGGCTTCGGCCTGTTCGCGGGTCATTACTGAGGAAAACGCCTTGAACAGACAGGCCTGAGAGCGGGCCCTGTCCTGCATGGCCCCACGAACACGGCGTACAACTTCGGGATTCCATTCCATGAAACTTCTCCTGTTATCATAAAAGGTTTCACATCTTCTCCGTGTAACCGGACATTTTTTCTAATGCGATTTTTGTGCCATACGGCGCATACTCCGCATCTCACTATTGTTACAGATTTTTTATCATTGCTTTGTGCAAACGTGGCAATGATGCGCCAGAATTTGTAGAATATAGCGCCCCTGGACGAGCAGTCGCTCTCCGGGGCGTTTCTTTTTCAACCCACCTGGGGCCATAACGTGTAATAACGAGGCCGGAAAACATTATGTCTGAACAAATTGTCACGCCTGATACCGCCGCTCTGACGGTGCCGAACAAAGATGCCAAAATCAACCTGCTGGATTTAAACCGTCAGCAGATGCGCGAGTTTTTTAAAAACATGGGCGAGAAGCCTTTCCGCGCCGATCAGGTGATGAAATGGATGTATCACTACTGCTGCGACGACTTTGATGAAATGACCGACATCAACAAAGTCCTGCGCGGCAAACTGAAAGAAGTCGCTGAGATCCGTGCCCCGGAAGTGGTGGAAGAGCAACGCTCAACCGACGGCACCATCAAATGGGCGATCGCCGTTGGCGATCAGCGCGTCGAGACCGTCTATATCCCGGAAGAAGACCGCGCCACCCTGTGCGTCTCTTCACAGGTAGGCTGCGCGCTGGAATGTAAATTCTGCTCCACCGCTCAGCAGGGCTTTAACCGCAACCTGCGGGTGTCCGAAATTATTGGCCAGGTCTGGCGCGCGGCGAAAATCGTCGGCGCGGTGAAGACCACCGGCGTGCGTCCGATCACCAACGTGGTAATGATGGGCATGGGCGAGCCGCTGCTGAACCTCAACAACGTCGTCCCGGCGATGGAAATCATGCTGGATGACTTCGGTTTTGGTCTTTCCAAACGTCGCGTCACCCTGTCGACGTCTGGCGTGGTGCCGGCGCTGGATAAGCTCGGCGATATGATCGACGTCGCGCTGGCGATTTCCCTGCACGCGCCGAACGACACCATTCGTGACGAAATCGTCCCGATCAACAAAAAATACAACATCGAGACCTTCCTCAACTCGGTGCGTGGTTATATTTCGAAGTCCAACGCCAACCAGGGCCGGGTGACCATCGAGTACGTCATGCTGGATCACGTCAACGACGGTACCGAGCATGCCCACGAGCTGGCGGCGCTGCTGAAAGACACCCCGTGCAAGATCAACCTGATCCCATGGAACCCCTTCCCGGGGGCGCCTTACGGCCGTAGCTCCAACAGCCGCATCGACCGTTTCTCCAAGGTCCTGATGGAGTATGGATTTACGACCATCGTGCGTAAAACCCGCGGTGACGATATTGATGCCGCCTGCGGCCAGTTGGCGGGCGATGTTATTGACCGTACCAAGCGCACGCTGCGTAAGCGGATGCAGGGTGAAGCGATTGACGTAAAAGCGGTCTGACAAATGATGACCCGTGCAGCACAGGCGGCGCGGGTCATATTTATGACCAATAACCAGGCGAAATACGCTGATTCAGTTAATAATTACGGTGCGTTTTTGTCGACTTTGAGGCAGTATGTAGCGGCACAACAACCGCTTAGCATTCAATTTTGATTCGTCTCTGTGATCGCGCGCCTGACAGTCCTATACTGTGAGGCTGACGTACCACAGATGTCTCGCGGCGCCGGCGTTTTCCCGCGCTGAACTTTAAATTTCACGTACCAGTAGTTGTAGCGAATGAATACTGAAGCCACTCAAGATCATCAAGAAGCAAACACCACGGGCGCGCGTTTGCGTCACGCCCGCGAACAACTCGGACTTAGCCAGCAAGCGGTGGCCGAACGCTTATGCCTGAAGGTGTCCACGGTTCGTGATATTGAAGACGATAAGGCACCTGCCGACCTCGCCTCCACCTTCCTGCGCGGTTACATCCGCTCCTACGCTCGCCTCGTACATATCCCTGAAGAAGAACTGCTGCCGATGATGGCCAAGCAAGCGCCTATCCGTGCGGCAAAGGTCGCGCCAATGCAGAGCTTCTCTTTAGGCAAGCGTCGCAAAAAGCGCGATGGTTGGCTGATGAGCTTTACCTGGCTGGTGCTGTTTGTGGTTATCGGCCTGAGCGGTGCCTGGTGGTGGCAAGACCATAAGGCGCAGCAGGAAGAGATCTCGACCATGGCCGATCAGTCTTCCGCTGAGCTGAACGGCGGTGACGCCAACAGCCAGAACGTGCCGCTGGATACCAGCGCGCCGGTAGACTCAGGCACCGATAGCGCCGCGAACAGCGCGCCAACCGCTACCGCCAGCGCACCGACCACCAGCGCCCCGGCTCAGACGCCAGCGGACAATAACGCGGTCGTGGCACCTTCTCAGGCTGATGTCGATACCGCCGGAACGGCCCCGACGACCCCGGCAACGCCGGCCTCGCCGTTACCGACCGATCAGGCGAACGTCACGACCCCTGCGGCGTCGGCACAGGATCTGGTGATGAACTTTTCCGCCGACTGCTGGCTGGAAGTGAGCGATGCCACCGGTAAAAAACTGTTCAGCGGCCTGCAGCGTAAAGGCGGCAACCTGAACCTGAGCGGTCAGGCGCCGTATAAACTGAAAATTGGCGCCCCGGCAGCGGTACAGATCCAGTTCCTCGGCAAGCCAGTCGATTTGAGTCGTTTTATCAGAACTAACCAGGTTGCGCGTCTGACCCTCAATGCCGAACAATCACCGGCGCAGTAACAGACGGGTAACGCGGGAGATTTTTCATGCATAACCAGGCTCCGATTCAACGTAGAAAATCTAAACGTATTTACGTTGGTAATGTGCCAATTGGCGATGGGGCCCCCATCGCCGTCCAGTCAATGACCAATACGCGCACCACCGATGTGGCCGCGACGGTAAGCCAAATCAAAGCGTTAGAGCGCGTCGGCGCGGACATCGTCCGCGTCTCTGTTCCGACGATGGATGCCGCCGAAGCGTTCAAACTGATCAAACAGCAGGTCAACGTCCCGCTGGTCGCCGATATCCATTTTGACTACCGTATCGCGTTGAAAGTCGCCGAATACGGTGTTGACTGCCTGCGTATCAACCCGGGCAACATCGGCAACGAAGAGCGCATTCGCACGGTTGTGGACTGCGCACGCGATAAAAACATTCCTATCCGCATCGGTGTCAACGCCGGCTCGCTGGAAAAAGATCTGCAGGAAAAATATGTCGAGCCGACGCCGCAGGCGCTGCTCGAATCGGCTATGCGCCACGTCGATTATCTCGATCGCCTCAACTTCGATCAGTTTAAAGTCAGCGTTAAAGCCTCCGACGTCTTCCTGGCGGTAGAGTCTTATCGCCTGCTGGCGAAACAGATCGATCAGCCGCTGCATCTCGGGATCACCGAAGCGGGTGGGGCACGCAGCGGCGCGGTGAAGTCCGCGATCGGCCTGGGCCTGCTGTTATCCGAGGGGATCGGCGATACGCTGCGCGTCTCGCTGGCGGCGGATCCGGTGGAAGAGATCAAGGTCGGCTTCGATATCCTCAAGTCCCTGCGCATTCGTGCTCGCGGCATTAACTTCATTGCCTGCCCAACCTGCTCGCGTCAGGAGTTTGACGTTATCGGTACGGTCAACGCCCTGGAGCAGCGTCTGGAAGATATCATCACCCCGATGGATGTTTCGATCATCGGCTGCGTGGTGAATGGTCCGGGCGAAGCGTTGGTCTCCACCCTCGGCGTGACCGGCGGCAACAAGAAAAGCGGTCTGTATGAAGACGGCGTGCGTAAAGATCGACTGGACAACGACGACATGATCGACCAGCTGGAAGCGCGTATTCGTGCCAAAGCCTCGATGCTCGATGAAGCCCGTCGTATTGACGTTCAACAGCTTGAAGCAAAATAACGTGTTGGGAAGCGATACGCTTCCCGTGTATGATTGAACCTGCGGGCGCAAGGCGCCGGGGTTCATTTTTGTATATATAAAGAGAATAAACGTGGCAAAGAACATTCAAGCCATCCGTGGCATGAACGATTATCTGCCGGGCGAAACCGCTCTCTGGCAGCGCATTGAAGGCTCACTGAAGCAGGTGCTCGGTAGCTACGGTTACAGCGAAATCCGTTTGCCGATTGTAGAGCAGACCCCGTTATTCAAACGCGCGATCGGCGAAGTGACCGACGTGGTTGAAAAAGAGATGTACACCTTTGAGGACCGCAACGGCGACAGCCTGACGCTGCGTCCGGAAGGGACGGCGGGCTGCGTACGTGCCGGCATCGAACATGGTCTGCTGTACAATCAAGAACAGCGTCTGTGGTACGTCGGGCCAATGTTCCGCCACGAGCGTCCGCAGAAAGGTCGCTACCGCCAGTTCCATCAGATTGGCGCCGAAGTGTTTGGCCTGCAGGGCCCGGACATCGATGCCGAGCTGATTATGCTGACCGCGCGCTGGTGGCGTGAGCTGGGCATCTCCGATCACGTCAGCCTTGAGCTGAACTCCATCGGTTCGCTGGAAGCGCGTGCCAACTACCGCGACGCGCTGGTAGCTTACCTGGAGCAGTTTACCGATAAGCTGGATGAAGACAGCAAACGCCGGATGTACACCAACCCGCTGCGGGTGCTGGACTCCAAGAACCCGGACGTGCAGGCGCTGCTGAACGACGCGCCGGCGCTCGGCGACTACCTCGACGAAGAGTCGAAAACCCACTTTGCCGGCCTGTGCGCGCTGCTTGACGATGCCGGGATCCGCTACACCGTCAACCAGCGTCTGGTACGCGGCCTCGACTACTATAACCGTACCGTGTTCGAGTGGGTAACCACCAGCCTCGGTTCCCAGGGCACCGTCTGCGCCGGCGGTCGTTACGACGGCCTGGTTGAGCAGCTGGGCGGTCGTGCCACCCCGGGCGTGGGCTTTGCTATGGGGCTGGAACGTCTTGTTTTACTGGTCCAGGCAGTGAATCCGGAATTTAAAGCCGATCCTGTTGTCGATATATACCTGGTAGCCTCCGGGACCGATACTCAGTCTGCTGCAATGCGTCTGGCTGAGCAGGTTCGCGATGCGCTGCCCGGCGTCAAGCTGATGACCAACCACGGCGGCGGCAACTTTAAGAAGCAGTTTGCCCGCGCCGATAAGTGGGGCGCCCGTATCGCCCTGGTGGTCGGTGAGTCAGAGATCGCTGACGGAAACGTGGTAGTGAAGGATTTACGCTCAGGTGAGCAAACTACCGTAACGCAGGAGAGCGTTGCCGCGCATTTGCGCACACTTCTGGGTTAATCTCCCGGGAATTATTAGTCAGGAGAAGGACTGCGTGGAAACTTTTAACAACGAGAACGATCAGGTCGATGCGCTGAAGCGCTTCTTTGCCGAAAACGGCAAAGCGCTGGCGGTCGGGGTGATTTTAGGGATTGGCGCGCTGGTTGGCTGGCGCTACTGGACCTCCCATCAGCAGGATACGGCCAGAGACGCGTCTCTGGCTTACGAACAGGCGACTTCCGCGCTGAAATCGAATACGCCAGAAGTACTGTCAGGGGCGGAGAAATTCGCGGCTGACAATAAAAATACCTACGGCGCCTTCGCCTCTCTCGAGCTGGCACAGCATTTTGTTGAACAGAACGATCTGCCTAACGCTGAAAAGCAGCTGCAGCAGGGGCTGGCGGCCGCGTCTGATGATAACCTGAAATCGGTTATCAGCATGCGTCTTGCCCGCGTTCAGCTGCAGATGAAACAGGCTGATGCGGCGCTGAAAACCCTCGACAGCATCAAAGGTGAGGGCTGGACCGCCATTGTGGCCGATTTGCGCGGCGAAATTCTGTTGAGCAAAGGCGATAAGCAAGGGGCCCGTGCGGCGTGGGAAGCTGGCGTGAAAAGCGATGCTTCTCCTGCGCTCAGCGAAATGATGCGTATGAAAATGAATAATTTGTCCATCTGAGAGGGACTCGATGCAATTGCGTAAATTACTTTTGCCAGGGCTGCTTTCCGTTACCTTGCTGAGCGGGTGTTCGCTGTTTAATAGCGAAGAAGATGTGGTGAAAATGTCACCGCTGCCGACGGTAGAAAACCAGTTTACGCCGTCCACGTCCTGGAGCACCTCGGTTGGCGATGGTATCGGCGAATTTTACTCTAACCTTCATCCGGCCTTCGCCGACGGCGTAGTGTATGCTGCTGACCGTAAAGGCACCGTCAAAGCGCTGAACGCGGACGACGGCAAAGAGGTGTGGTCTGTGAACCTGGCGGAGAAAGATGGCTGGTTCTCGCGCGTGCCAGCGCTGCTTTCCGGCGGTGTGACCGTCTCTGGCGGCCATGTTTATATTGGCAGTGAGAAAGCGCAGCTGTATGCGCTGAATACCAGCGATGGTACCGTTGCCTGGCAAACCCGCGTTGCTGGCGAGGCGCTGTCGCGTCCGGTGGTGAGCGATGGCATGGTGCTGGTGCATACCAGTAACGGCCAGCTGCAGGCGTTGAATGAGACCGATGGTGCCGTGAAGTGGACCGTTAACCTCGATATGCCGGCACTCTCCCTGCGCGGCGAGTCTGCGCCTGCGACCGCTTATGGCGCGGCGATCGTCGGCGGCGACAACGGCCGCGTCAGTGCAGTATTGATGCAGCAGGGGCAGATGATTTGGCAGCAGCGTATTTCTACGGCCACCGGCCCGACGGAAATTGACCGCCTGAACGATGTCGACACGACGCCGATCATCGTTAACGGTGTGGTTTATGCGCTGGCTTATAACGGTAACCTGACCGCGCTGGACCTGCGTAGCGGCCAGATTATGTGGAAACGCGAGCTGGGTTCGGTGAATGATTTCATCGTCGATGGTAACCGTATCTACCTGGTTGACCAGAACGATCGCCTGCTGGCACTGACCACCGATGGTGGTGTGACCCTGTGGACGCAAAGCGATCTGCTGCACCGTTTGCTGACCGCGCCGGTGTTGTATAATGGCAATCTGGTCGTCGGTGATAGCGAAGGCTACATGCACTGGGTGAATCCGGAAGATGGCCATTTTGTGGCACAGCAGAAAGTCGATAGTTCCGGCTTCCTGACCGATCCGGTGGTTGCAGATGGTCGACTGCTGATCCAGGCGAAAGACGGTACGCTGTACGCGATTACGCGTTAATTACCGCTGTCGTGAATGATTAAGAAACGGCCCCTGGCAGACAGGGGCCGTTTTGACTTTTTTAAAAACGTCGTTAAGACGATGTTGCTTAGTGATTGTATGAGGCATTTAACATGATACCTGTGGTCGCGCTTGTCGGGCGCCCTAACGTTGGAAAATCCACGCTCTTTAACCGCCTGACGCGCACTCGTGATGCGCTGGTTGCGGATTTCCCGGGGCTGACTCGTGACCGTAAGTACGGTCGGGCCGAAGTCGAAGGCCGCGAATTCATCTGTATCGATACCGGTGGTATTGATGGTACGGAAGAGGGCGTGGAAACCCGGATGGCGGAGCAGTCGCTGTTGGCTATCGAAGAGGCCGATGTGGTGCTGTTTATGGTCGATGCGCGCGCAGGCCTGATGCCGGCGGACATCGCCATCGCTAAACATCTGCGCTCTCGTGAAAAGCCCACCTTCCTGGTGGCCAATAAAACCGACGGCATCGATGTCGACCAGGCGATGGCGGACTTCTGGTCCTTAGGCCTGGGTGATATCTATCCTATCGCTGCTTCGCACGGCCGCGGCGTGACCAGCCTGCTGGAGCAGGCCCTGCTGCCATGGGTGGATGAGATCAGCCCGCAGGAAGAGGTGGATGAAGACGCCGAATACTGGGCAAAATTCGAAGCCGAGCAGAATGGTGAAGCGGAAGAAGAGCCGGAGGACGACTTCAATCCGCAGGATCTGCCGATCAAGCTGGCGATTGTTGGACGCCCTAACGTCGGTAAATCAACCCTCACCAACCGCATCCTCGGTGAAGATCGCGTGGTGGTTTACGATATGCCGGGCACCACCCGCGACAGTATTTACATCCCGATGCAGCGTGACGAGCGTGAATATGTGCTCATCGATACCGCCGGGGTACGTAAGCGCGGGAAAATCACCGACGTCGTGGAAAAGTTCTCGGTGATCAAAACGCTGCAGGCGATTGAAGACGCCAACGTCGTGCTGCTGGTGATCGATGCTCGCGAAGGGATCTCCGATCAGGACCTCTCGCTGCTGGGCTTTATCCTCAACAGCGGTCGTTCGCTGGTGATCGTTGTTAACAAGTGGGATGGCCTGAGTCAGGAAGTGAAGGAGCAGGTGAAGGAGACCCTCGACTATCGTCTGGGCTTTATCGACTTTGCCCGGGTGCACTTCATCTCCGCCCTGCACGGCAGCGGCGTCGGCAACCTGTTTGAATCGGTACGCGAAGCCTATGACAGCGCCACCCGCCGCGTAAGCACCGCGATGCTGACCCGGATCATGAACATGGCGGCGGAAGATCATCAGCCACCGCTGGTGCGTGGCCGTCGCGTGAAGCTGAAATATGCCCACGCCGGGGGCTACAACCCGCCTATCGTGGTAATCCACGGTAACCAGGTGAAGGATCTGCCGGATTCCTACAAGCGCTACCTGATGAACTACTTCCGTAAATCCCTGGACGTGATGGGTACGCCAATCCGGATCCAGTTCAAGGAAGGGGAAAACCCGTTCGCCAACAAGCGCAACACCCTGACGCCGAACCAGATGCGTAAACGTAAGCGCTTGATCAAGCACATCAAGAAAAGCAAATAATCATCAAACCCGCTTCGGCGGGTTTTTTGTGGCCGCCATGCCGGTAAATGTCAAAACCTTCCGCCATAATCCCGCGATACTTCGCGGGGAACAGAGCGGCTCAAAGGTGGACTTACTATGCAGATTGGTTTTATCGGCCTCGGCGCGGTGGTGGAAACCGCCTATTTACCGGCGCTGCGTCGCCTGGGAAACGTCATCGACCGCTGCCATGGCTATGATCTGGACAGCAGCAGAGCGCTGCCGGGGATCCAGCGCTGTAATTCGCTGTCGGCACTGCTGGCCGAACCTCTGGATACGCTCTTCATTACCACCTCATCACTTCAGCATCTGCCCGTGCTGGAGAGGGCGTTAGCCAGCGGCATTTCCCGCATCGTGGTGGAAAAGCCGATCGTGGCCAACCTTGAGCAGGCCGCCCGGCTGCGGGCGCTGCTGGCGCCGCCTGAGCAGGCCGCGCGGGTGCTGGCTCTTGACCACTGGATGGCGCGAGGCGTTGCGCTGAACGCTCCTGGCCCACGGTGGCGGGCGGAAGGGGAGGCCAGCCGCCTGCCGCCGCCGCACCTGTCAGCGCAGGATATCGTCTGGCTCGAAGGCTATTTACAGGAGCCAAGCGGCTTTAACGCTGCCGGAGAGCCGGTCGCGCTCAATTTTGCCACCGGGGAGCTGGATACCCGGCAGCTGCGTCACCCTGATGGGGTGATCCTTGATATCGGCACCCATGTCCTGGCGATGCTCCGCGAAACCCTGCACGCCAGCGGAAGCGATACGGCGCTGAGCCTTTCCCTTCGGGTGGCGAAAGACCGCCTCGGCCATGGCATTGCCCCTGGGGATACGGTCACCGCAGAGGGGGAGGCGCATCTGCAGGGAACCCTGGGCACTATCCCGCTTAATATCTGGCTAAACAAATACGCGGGCCACGCAGGCGGGCAAAAGGGAATGCGGATAGGGCTGCGGGACGGGCGAATCCTCATCCTCGACCGCTCCCCTGAGGGCGAGGTGGTGACGCTGCACGACGGCGAGCGGATCCAGCGCTGGACCCGCCCCGGGACGATCTATTCGCACTGCCTCGATGAGCAGATCCTCGGCGCGGATAATCTGTTTATCCGGGCGCCCGACAGCGTGGCCGGGTTGACGCGACGTCGGCTTGAGGAAGTGGAATGGCTGCTCAGGTTGCAGCAGCAATTACGCGGCCCTCATTGAAGCCGGAACATGATAAAATAGGTGCAGATAAACATTGAAAGGAATGGTTATGGAACTTGATTGCCCTCTGTGCCACGCGCCGTTAGATGTCAAAGGCAGCAGCGCGCATTGCGCCCAGTGCGAAAGGGTATTTGCCCTCGAGGCCCGCTGCCCGGAATGCCACCAGCCGCTGGAGGTGCTCAAGGCGTGCGGCGCGGTGGATTACTTTTGCCAGCATGGGCATGGCCTGATCTCGAAAAAACGGGTGGAATTTATTCCGCTGGTTTAGCGGGTGAAGGCTTTCTGGCCCGCGTTTTTTTCACCGGCGCGATCTGCTTCACTTCGCTTTCGACCCAGCCGTCTTTCAGGCGGGTGGTGAGCAGATCGCCGGTTTTGACCTGTTTTGTCTGTTTCAGCACCGTACCGTCGCTCACCGAGGTGACGCTGTAGCCGCGCGCCAGAGTGGCTAAGGGACTCACCGCCTCCAGATGGGTCACCGCGTTGCCAAACCGTTCACGCCGCTCGCTGAGGCGGCCACGCATATTTTCCGCCAGCCGGTATTCCAGCTGCTGGATCCGCGATTGCGCCCGGTGGATCCGTGGCTGCGGGTTGTAGTGATCCAGACGTTGAACGGTGCGCTTTTGCCGCTGTTCGGCGCGCTTAAGCTGCGATTCCACGGCGATACGCATCCGCTGGCGCAGGCGTTCCAGGGCGGTCTGCTGGCGGGCCAGGCGCAGCTGCGGATGCTGTTGCTGCAGGCGATGGAACAGCTGGGTAAAACGGCGCTGGCGACTGGCGAGGAAATAGTCCATCGCCATCTCCAGACGCTGCTGTCCGGACTGCAGCTGGCGCAGCAGCTCCTGCTGATTGCGGCTGACGATCTCCGCGGCGGCTGAGGGAGTCGGTGCTCGCAGGTCGGCAACAAAATCGGCGATCGTGACGTCGGTTTCATGGCCGACGGCGCTAACGATAGGGATCTGGCTGGCGAAAATAGCCCGTGCCACCCGTTCATCGTTAAAACTCCACAGATCCTCCAGCGAACCGCCGCCGCGTCCGACAATCAGTACGTCACACTCCTGGCGCGCGTTGGCCAGCGCGATGGCGCGCACAATCTGCCCTGGGGCATCGTCACCCTGGACCGCGGTTGGGTAGATGATCACCGGCAGCCCGGGATCGCGGCGCCTGAGGACATGGAGAATATCGTGCAGCGCCGCACCGGTTTTCGAGGTGATGACGCCGACGCAGTGGGCGGGTGAGGGGAGCGCCTGCTTATGTTTTTGCTCGAACAGTCCTTCCGCCGTTAACTGTGCTTTGAGCTGCTCATACTTCTGCTGTAATAACCCTTCGCCGGCGGGTTGCATGCTTTCGACAATAATCTGGTAGTCGCCGCGCGGCTCATACAGGGTGATGTTGGCGCGAACCAGCACCTGCTGCCCGTGCTGTGGGCGAAACGTCACCCGGCGGTTGCTGTTGCGGAACATCGCGCAGCGCACCTGGGCGTTATCGTCTTTTAAGGTGAAGTACCAGTGGCCAGAGGAGGGCTGGCTGAAGTTAGAGATCTCGCCGCTGATCCAAACCTGGCCCATTTCGCGCTCAAGCAGCAGACGCACCGTCTGATTGAGGCGGCTTACGGTAAAAATTGCGGGGGATTGAGAGGGTAACATGTGAGCAAGATCAAACTTTAAATCAGCAGGTTATTCAGTCGATAGTAACGCGCTCAGAGGGGATGGCAAGTATTATTTGCAAAAAAGGGTAGATGCAATCGGTTACGCTCTGTATAATGCCACGGCAATATTTATCCACCCTGGTCGAGATATTGCCCATGCTACGTATCGCTAAAGAAGCCCTGACGTTTGACGACGTCCTCCTCGTTCCCGCTCATTCTACCGTTCTGCCGAATACTGCCGATCTCAGCACTCAGCTGACGAAAACCATTCGTCTGAATATTCCTATGCTCTCCGCAGCCATGGATACCGTAACGGAAGCGCGTCTGGCTATTGCCCTGGCACAGGAAGGCGGCATCGGCTTTATTCACAAAAACATGTCCATCGAGCGCCAGGCGGAAGAAGTTCGTCGCGTGAAGAAACATGAGTCCGGCGTGGTCACCGACCCGCAGACCGTTCTGCCAACCACCACCCTGCGTGAAGTGAAAGAGCTGACCGAGCGTAACGGCTTCGCCGGCTACCCGGTGGTGACCGAAGAGAACGAGCTGGTCGGTATCATCACTGGCCGCGACGTGCGTTTCGTCACCGATTTGAACCAGCCGGTCAGCGTCTATATGACCCCGAAAGAGCGCCTGGTTACCGTACGTGAAGGCGAAAGCCGCGAGGTGGTCTTCGCTAAGATGCATGAAAAACGCGTTGAGAAGGCGCTGGTCGTGGATGAGAGCTTCCACCTGCGCGGCATGATCACCGTTAAAGATTTCCAGAAAGCAGAACGTAAACCGAATGCCTGTAAAGATGAGCAGGGACGTCTGCGCGTAGGCGCGGCGGTCGGCGCTGGTGCCGGCAACGAAGAGCGCGTAGACGCGCTGGTAGCCGCGGGCGTTGACGTTCTGCTGATCGACTCCTCGCACGGTCATTCTGAAGGCGTCCTGCAGCGCATTCGTGAAACCCGCGCGAAATACCCGGACCTGCAGATCATCGGCGGCAACGTGGCCACCGGTGCAGGCGCGCGCGCGCTGGCGGAAGCCGGTTGCAGCGCGGTGAAAGTGGGTATCGGCCCGGGCTCCATCTGTACGACCCGTATCGTCACCGGTGTGGGCGTGCCGCAGATCACCGCCGTTTCCGACGCGGTGGAAGCACTGGAAGGGACCGGTATTCCGGTTATCGCTGACGGCGGGACCTTTATAG
>OGPE01001859.1_pt1 | contig 12851 bp, 3 predicted proteins | sample 1552881 | NCBI WGS metagenome assembly OGPE01 (sample SAMEA2580236, study PRJEB22360) | human gut metagenome | biome: human gut; feature: human-associated habitat; material: faeces | place: Denmark | collected 2008/2010 | reverse complement strand
TATCAGGTTTTTCATTAATAAAAGAATTGCTATTAGTTTTAGGTAAACGAGCAAACCATTCTTTTACTTCTTTACTAACATTCTTATCAATGTCTTTACGTTGGTCGGCTAGTTCAGACCAATCAGCACGTAAAGAAGCAATAGTTTCAGGGTCTTCTTGACGACCGTCTTGTTCACTTCCTTCTTTAGCATCGTCATTAGTTTCATAATCCTCGTTAGTATCTATACCAAACTCTTTGCTAAGACTAATAACTTCGGGCGAATTAATAACAATATCAAATAACTCATTACGGTTATAATTACCACCATCGTAAAGATTACGAATAATAGTACCGATATAAGTTTTTTGTTCTTGCGTAAGTTTCTTATCATTCTCTTTAAGATGTCGATTAAGATAAGTAATCATAGTTAACTTTACAGCAGCTTGAGGACTTAACTCATTACCAGCTTTATCCTTTAGGACTTCTTTCTCACCTTTACGCTTTCTATTAGCAAGAGCTTTACGAATACTTCCTTGACTCTTTAGATAAATAGTACTAAGGATATTAATAGCATGGTCTTCCTTTGCTATATCATTACCAAATACACCAGTTCGTGAAGTACGAACGTTCTGAACATAATCTTGAGTATTAATTGTTTCTCTGTTATTATATGCTATAATAGCATTAACAGTGTTTGCATCAATACTCTCTTCATTGAAATCTCTACCAGTCTTTTCTTGATACCATTCACGAAAACTAGTATCTTCGATAGTAGCAAGATATTCGGTAGACTTTCTAACATCATTATTAGTAAGCTCTAATAGCTTATCTAATTTAGGATTACTAGGAGTACAACTCATATACTTTATATTATTAATTAAGTAATTACTAACAGTATCAAAGATAGTATTATTATCAACACTATCAAATAGATTCATTAGACGGACGAAAACCGCACGTTACGAAGGCAGACAGATGCCCGTAGACCGCAAATTCCTGCCGAATTTCGCATTTTATATACTGTCGTGATAGTAAGATAAGGAAAATATAAAAGTCCGGCAGATGCGCTTAAAATGGCTCATTCTAAGGCTCTCTGCCGGACTTTCGTCTCTAGGCTTATCTTACTTAACTACATACAAAACTAAGCTCACCAGTGTCAAACAAATGCGTCACAATAGCCTTTTGTCGATTATTCAATCCCTCAATCAGACTATCGAAATTATCGACTTGACGGTAGTTATCACTTATACTACTATCTAAATCTAAGTCTATATCAGGAATATCAAATACATCATCAGTAGGAACGCTAACATCTTCCTCTGCTCTATCAAAAGTATCGTCATGAGTAACAGTAGAAGTACTAGCTGTATCACTAGTTTCTAATCCAATAGTAGATAAACGATTACGAACTTCTCCAAGTAATGTATTATCTATTTGTCCTATTTTACCTATTAATTCTACTAAAGCATCTATTATTTTAGTAAATAGGTTATTTGATTCAGTAGTAGGATTAGAATCATACTTAATTCTAGCAAGTAATCTAGCGAATGTACGATTAGTAATAGCTTCAACTACAAACTCTTCAATAGCAACAACTCTAGGTTTACCACTATTCAAGAACTCTCCATACTCATCTATCAAACGAGAATCTTGATTAATAAAGTTAGCAAACTTATCATATAAGTCTCCGAATGATTGTTCTATATTAGCACGTTCATCATTAAGTAGATAATGTACACCTTCGTGTATAAGAGTAAGTACTCTACGTTCAGGAGCAAGACTATCGAAACGATTACTAAGAGTAATAGTATTACCACCGGCAACTATTCCTGCAAATCTACCTTTTTCACCTACTATTTCAATATCAGGATTAAGTTTAATACCAGCACTTTCTAATGCAGATATAACAGATAGTAGATTAGGATTATCAGTGTTAGCTTGCGCAACTTCCATAAGAGTACCTATTTTAGGAGTACTGTCTTTACTAGCAAGTGGGTCAGGTACAACTACGGGAGACACAGTTTGTTGCCCCTTTATGGGGGAAACAGCGGCGTCAGCCGCGTTAGTACGACCAGTACTACGACTAGGATTCATAAGAGTAATATTACGATTATATACATCTCCTACATAATTAAAGTTACTAATGATATTACCTTTACTATCAGTAACATTACCTAAATCGGTAACTAGTACTCCGTCCTTAGCTACGAACTCTTCATAACTACTATAACCAGTATCAAACCATTCGTCTTGAAGTATATTAGGTATCTTAGCTTGTAACTTGCCGTCTACAACTCTAAATAGATTAGATTCACCACGAATAGCTGAATTAACAACATTACGAGTAAGTAAAGCATATACTTCTTGCAACATTTTACTAAAATTACCATGATTATTAGTAGGAACAAAACCATTAGGCATACGAGCCATAAGTCTTCTAGGTTTAAGTTCACCAGGAATAGAGAAAGCTACATTTCTATCTTTAAGATTAAAATAAATAGTTGGCGCAACTCTATTAATAGGTATTAAAGCATGACCTCTTACTTCATAACCGTACAGTACTTTCTGTTTACCTATATATTTAGATACTTCTTCTAATAGTTGAGTATGAAGATTTTCATTGCCTTGTAGAGTAGCATCTAATAAAGAATGAAGTAGTTTATCTAATCCTTCGTTAAACCTCTTAGTATATTCAGTAGCACCAGTTTCACTATTGCTCATAGTATTCTCACGACTAGGAACTGCAATAAGTCTTCCTTCTGAATCTTTAATAGTCATACCTACTACATTTCTAGGAATACGACTAGCCGCAATAATAGTATTGGTTTTAATATCAGCTACTCCGCCGTCAACTCCTACTACTAAACGATAACCGTCAGTTGCTTCACTAGTAGTAACATCTCCAAACTTACGATATATAGGATTACCTTGTTTATCTTTAGCATAAATAACACTACCTGAACTTGTACGTCCAACAACTAGACGTTTCTTTTTAGACTTAGTTTTACTAATAGAGGACTTTAAGTTATTAATGTCCGTATAAGACTTCTTGAGTTTATTCATCCAATTAGTCAACGATTCATTAACAATGGTACTAAAGTTAGACTGATTAACATTAAGAGCATTATTAAAGAATATGATATTATTAAGATGTTTAATCCTATCTAATAGATTAGTTTGAGTATCACCGAATAAACTAGTTAGATTTTGCCAGTGACCATTCTCTTGTAGAGCATTAAGCTGATGTCCGAATGTTCCTTCAACTTCAGGGTTATTACGAACACGATACAAACGACGTATATTATTAAGCAGTTGTACAAATTCTTTAGCACTAGGTTCTTCACTAGCAATAATAGATTGAAGTTGAGTTATGAAATCTATACTATCGTTTCTAACAGTATATCTCCAACCTTGATTCATAACTTCTACATTACCGTTATTATAACCAATCTTAGGAAACTCTCCTATTTTAATTCCGCGAGACTTAACTATAAGATTATTATTCTCATCTAATTCTACACTAACTGTATCATTAGATTTAAGTTGTCCAATACGAGAATAAACTTTACTATCGCTTAGATTAACTAAATTAAAGAAATAACCATTATCTTTAGCTCGTTGTTTATCTTCTGCAATAGCATTTTCTAATGTCTTACTTGCAGACTGTATAATATCAGAAGGCGTCTTAACTTCTGTATCAACATTAACTATCTTACCGTTTACTATTTGACGATTAGCTAGAACTTTAATATCGTTATATAGATTAATAGCTCTAGGATTAAGTTGTTGTAGATATATCATCATATCATTAAGACTAGTAAAAGTCTTACCTTCTACTTCATTACCTTGTATCTGATTATACAAGTCTATGATAAGATTGATTTCTTCTATACGTTGACGCTGACCTTCCAAATCATTATCAGATATGGATGATTCAAGAACTGTATTATCAGTTCCAGTATCTTCTTTCTTGGAAGTATCTACAACAGTAATATCTCCAATAGCAATAGCTGCATTAAGTTCTTCAATAGTGACATCAGCAATTATATTGCCTTTAGCATCTAATCCGTCAATACTTACATTTCCGAACCTACTAATACGAATATCAATATCATTAACTTTAACTGGTTTTCGAGATACGTCACTAAGACTTGCAAAAGGATTTACTATCGTAAATTCAAGATTACCTATATTAGATTTATTTACAATACCTGAATTAGATTGAGATACTACTTTGTCTAACGTTTCCTTTAATTTCTTCTCTTTTGCAGTCTTTGGTTTAGGTCTAGGCTTAGGCTTAACTTCTAGTTCTTCTTGAGTCGTCGCTTCGCTCCTCCCTTCCCCCATAGAGAAAGTTTCTTGCTGATTCTCCGGCTGTCTTTGCTGTACTTCATTCTGTATAGCTAACTTATTTCTTCTCTTAGTAATAGCTTCTCTTAGATTACTTATTTCATTCTTACCATTCTCTGAATTAGTTAAAATACTAACAGCATTAGATAAACTTTTATTTCTAGTATTCTGACTTTCTTCATCAGTAAACGCATTATCTAGTGCTTTCTCAAGATTACCAAGCTCTTCTTCATTAGCCATATTAACAAAGTCATTAAGATTCTTCTTTGCTGATTTAACTAGATTCTTAGCTGCATCTTCTAATTCTTTCTTACGAGTATCTTCAAATTCTTTAGCTTGTTCGTTAGTAGTAATAATACGAGAACGATAATTATCTCTACGAATTTCATCAAGAAGTATCTGTCCCATATTATCCATATACTCTGAATTAATATTACGAACTTGTTTAGCAAGAGTACCAAGACTAAAGTCTTTACCTGCCTGTTTAAACAGAGCTAAATCACTTTCATCAAGTTCTTCTATTTGTTTCTTGATTAAGTTGTTCTGTTCTTCGCTACCTTCTATTCCTAATGCAATATTCTCTACACTACGAACATTATCTAGAAACAGACTTTCCATAGGACTTAAACCTCTTCGTAAGTCTGTAACCTTAGATTCAATTATTCGCGATAAATCAATATACTGACTAGCTTGCGCTCTATCTAAAGGATTGTTACTATTCTTTAGACTATTATAAGTAGACATTACTTCTCTACGATACTGTTCTAATATACCTAACTGCATACGATTCTTAGCCATTGGGTCAAGAACTTCATTAATAGCCGGTATGCTATTCTCTAATTGAGATTGAATAGTATTAAGTCTTTCTACTCGTTTATTTAATAAGTCCGCTTCTTGTGCATTAACTATATTCTCTGATATAGCAACATCTAGTAAAGCATCATCAATATTAGAACTTCGTAATGCAGTAGAATAATTAACGTATCTATCAAGAACAGTACGCATAGTTTTCTTTAATTCTTGCGTATCTCTATCGTATTCAGTATCATCTACAAGACCTGAATCAACTAGTTTCTTCTTTAGTCTAGAGTCTTCAATATAATCTTCAAGTAGTTCATAATTACCTGAACGAATAGCATTTAAAGTAAGAGTAGTAGTAAACTTCTCTTTAGCCGCTGCCCGCAAATCTTCTTGTTCTTCAGGGCTAACCTTAGTATAACGAGTAGTACCAACTGTTGGGTCTTGACTAACAGTACCGTCATCTAAATAAGTAATAGGATTACCATTAGCATCACGTTCTATTTGATATGGATTTTCACCATTATCAATAATCTGCATCTGACGAGCATACTCATTGAATACCTGTTCACGACCATTTATTTCAGCAATACGTTGTTTCTCTTCTACATTACCACCTTTACGATTATTAATAGCTGACATAGTACCACCGAAAGTAATACCTCCAATAACTCCCCATAATGCAGAATTATATAATTGAGGATTCTGTAAATACTTCTCTATTCTATCCATAGATACAGCACCATTATATTGTTCAGCTTGACCTAACAAATAACGACCGTATAAAGTACCTTCTTCTTGACCTACAAAGTTAATAGCTTCTTCGACACCTTCGGATAATTCAGATAATAGAAGATTCTCACTAGAATTAATAAATCTATTTATCTTACCTGCAAAATCTTTAATCGTTCCTTTTGCCGCTTGACCTAAAGTTTGACTAGCAGATTCAACACCAGTAGAAGCTATTCTATCGAGAGCTTGATTCTGTGAATAACGAATACGTGGAGTAATAGCACGATTGACTTGTCCTATTGCTTTATTAACAGCACGTAACTGCATGAAATCAAAGAATACGTTACCTGCGTTATAACCAAAGTTACGCATAGCTGCCTTATCTGCAACTATAAGAGCAGCTTCTTCTTTAGTTCTTTCTTTAGCTTCACTTGCAATATCAGGATTGTTATCTAACCAATTCTGAAACTCTTCATCAGACATTCCAGTAAACAGAGACAATGCTTCGCCTTCTATTTGTTCTGCAACACCACGAGCTTCTTGATAGTTTTCACCTAAACGCATACCAATAGCTGTAATACCGTCATTAGCTAATATCTTTAATCTATTAGCACGATATACATTATCTAATTTAGTAGCCTTCTTTGCCCAATTCATTGCACGACTTACTTTAGAATTACTACGTCCTAATGCTGCAACTCCTTTACCAACAGCTCCAACTCCTTTAGTTAAAAGAGTGCCAGGAATCATTAAAGATAGAGAACTAGCAATACTAGGAACCTGACTAAAGAACCAACCTGAAAAGTCATTCATATCAAATGCTTTATTAGGGTTCTCACGATATATAGGAAATAAATCGTCACGAACATAATCAGATATAGTATCGCCAGCTCTTGTAATAAAGTTACTAAAAGGTTTATCATCTAGTATTCCAGCAGTGGCTATATCTATTAGCATACCCATACCTCCAACAGTATCACCAATAACAGTACCAATAGTTTGTCCTAAAGCATTACCTGCCTGTTTCCAAGCTGATTGATTCTTAGCACGTAGAGTTTCTAATTCTTCTCTACTTTGATACCTATTAGGTTCAGCACCATACTTAGCTAATGAATGATAATCTTCCTCTGTACCAGTAAATACTTCTTTACCTGTAAGATTACGAAACATAAAATCACCTTGTGCAGCAACATCAGGTTTATATTTAGTAACAGTAGGAACATCATTAGCCATATTAACAGAATTAGCCCCACTAGTTAGTGGAGCTTTTTCTACTGATATATTATCAAACATGTTTGGCATACGCTTACTTCATTAAGTCGTTCATTTGATTAAGTATAACTTGACTAGGAGTTTCACCTGTAAGACTAGAGTACATTCGATTAAAGAATTGAAATACTTGTCTCTTAGTATCTATATCTAATTCATTTAGATTACCAGTAGCACCTGCCATTATCATAGCCTTCTGCATAAGCGGACGAGCAATCACTTGTTGCTCTTCTATGGGGGAATTTGCAATAGAACCATTTCTAGCACTAATCAAATCTATATCTTCTTTAACAGGAGCAAGAACAGCATTAGCTTGATTGTTTTGAAGCATACGTTCAAATAACTCACTTTCAGTAATTTTAATTACAGGAGAATCACTAGCATCGAGTATTTGATACAGGTTGCCATCAGTAACAGCTGAATAACTACCGTCTCCAAATTCACTATCTGATAAACGATAACCTCTTTTAAGAGCGTTATTGTACTTAATAGAATTGAGAGTGTCCCATGCTTTAACAGCAGGCAAAGATTTAAATCTCTCTATCTCATCATTAAGTACAGCACCTGTAATCATATAGTCTCCGGCTACTGCGTTCTGTATTCTATCTTCCATATCAGAATCAGGATTCTTACCAACATTCTTACCTGTCTTTACAGTATAAGGAATATTTAAGAATATACCATATTCACCAGTAGAAGCAGAACTACACCAACCGTTATTAATATTCTTCTTCTTAATTTGTGCTTGAATAGTTTGCATGATAGCATCTCTATCTCTACTATCTTCAACAACTTCAAGAACTCCTTCTTCATTACGTTTCTTAATAACTATACTTCCTGGATTAGCAATACTAACCATATTCATAACCCGTTCATTATAGTCTTTTAGTTGTTCAGATTCAAAGCCCTGACCTAAAGCAACAACATGAGGCGGTAAGTCAAATACTGCTAAGTCTACATAAGTAGGAGGAAGAGTTTTAGATACTCTTTCAGTCGCAGCATTAGATATTTGTGCAGCTTTCTCATATACATAGGCTATTGAGTTTTTATCACTTCCGGCAGTTGTTATCTCTCCACGACCAAGTGCTCTAAAGCCAGCCATAAATGCAGTGACTTTACTACCATAATATTTATTACCATGATAGACTTCATCAGCCCTAGTAAATGATTTAGGTTCTACACCTTCATTAGTAAATCCAATAGGATTAACTTTTAATACTTCACTTATTTCAGGAGCTAAACGAGTATAAGCATCTTTACTAATACGAATATATTCTTTATCCCCTATTTTAGAGAATGATACATCTTGTCTAGTAAGACCCATATCAACTCTTAGTTTAGATATAATAGCAGCCTTACTAGCTTCGTTAATAGGATTAACAAGAACTGTATCGAAACTATTACCTTGCGAATCTGTGAATAACTTATTCATTCTATTAGCATATTCACGTTGCATAGGATTATTAGTATCTGCCATATTTCCATTACTAAGTCTCTTACCTAAGAAATCAGATGCAAACTGTTCATCTTGTGTAAGATGTCCTTTCATAGCATCTAATCTATTATTAGCGTTATTAATACCACTATAATAATTATATGCTTCATCCAATGCTTGCTTCTTAGCTGTATCAGACAGATTGCTATTATTAGCAATACTTGACCTTAATTGAGCATACGCTTTATCTAATGGAACAGATTTAGATATTCCATAAGTAGCGAACATATTGGCTAATTGACCATTAAGTGTATTTAATTGTGACGCAACCTTAGCAGGAGTATCAGGCTCTACTTTCTCTTTACCACCAATTGTTTGCATAGAAGGCAATAATTCAGGTTCTTTACCTGTCTTAGGTTTAGCAGCAGCTTTACGTGAAGCAGCTAATAGATTAAATCCTAATTCAGGACTAATTCTACTTTCAGTTCTACGATAAGCAGAAGCAGCATATCTAGGAGCAAATAGATTCTCTTCAAATTCTCTCTGCGACATAATAGTTCCGTCAGGCTTAGTAACAAGATTATTCTTATTACCTTTATTAGCTTTCCAAACATTAACTTTATAGTCTTGTTCAAGAGAAGCACGAGCACCAGGAGTTTCATTTAATGCAGCTTCAAATGCAGCACGTATCTTTTCCTTAGATAACTGTTGAATACCACTGGAAGTTTTAAGATAAGGAACATCACCAGCAGCAATATTTCCTCGACCTTCTTTAAGATTACCTTCTGCATCACCCCATACTAACTGTTCGCCTGAACTAGAATCAACACCAACAGTAGACAATACTTTCTGATATAAAGTATTATAATCTATTTGTTCAACAGGACGATAATTAGGTTGGAATTGATTGCCGCCTATTATTTTGCCTGTTTCATCTGTTTGGTCTTGATAATTATATTTGTTCTGTTCTAATGTATAAGCCTTAACATCTCCGTCATAAGCATCACTATTAGTAACTTCATCTTGGAATTTTTTAAACTCTTGTTGATAACGCTCACGACCAATAAGTCCTGGATTACTAGCAACTTCTCCGGCTAATCTTCTTGCAGTAGTCAATGCAGTAGCATAACTACCTTCTTGAGCACTTGCTTCTATTTGAGCATTAACATCTCTCGAATATTTATCGAGCCACTCATTTTCAGCTTCGTTTAATTGCTTATTAGCAAGAAACGTTTTAATCTGATTACTAGTTTCAATAGCAGTATCATGTTTCTGTTGTAGAGTATTTAACGTACTATTGTAAACATCTAAAGGAGCGGCAACCCGCTCCCTCTTTTGATAACCAGCTGTTCTAATATCTATCGGCATAGTTATATTATTTATAGTTAAGCAATCTTTTTCTTACCACCACATCTGAATAGACTACTACGTACTTTACTCAATCTACCTTTATTCTTATCCATCAATTTTAAGAATAATTCCATTTGTTCAGGATTTGCAGACATTATAGCGGCAGTAGCATTTTCTTCTGAACGTCTCTTATCCATACCTAATTGATAATCTCTAACTGCACTAGTAAGACCTTCAATTATATTAGTACGATTATTAGCTCTTGCTTGAATCTTTTCATTTTCTGTTTGAGTAACTGCATTATCATAAGCGTTTAATACTTGATTGTTTGCAGCTTCTACTCTTTGACGATTAAGAGCATAACGATTGAGAAGGTCTGTCTCAACATTCTCTTTCATACCTCTTAGTTTATTACGTTCGAGAACTCCACGATTAGCTAAAGATTGAATACGAGCAATCTTTCCTGACGAACTAGAAGTATTAGAATCAATAATTCTAGCCATATTTCTTTCAGAATCTCGACTTTCAGCTAATTGTGGATTTATATTATAAGTAGTTCTCATCCTTGCAGGAATTATAGTTCTAGGTCTAGTAGGAGCTTGAATATTATTAATACTGTTCTTATTAGTAACACCACTTATAATATTACCTAATGCTCCAATACTAGCACTAATAGCTTCTCCACCTATACCGCTCATAAAGTTTCCAAATCTACTAGATTTAGATAATGGACTAGTACTAGAACTAATAGAAGCTCCAACAGGTTTACTTGGAACTACACTATTAGTCTTAACAGAATTCATATTAGCTTTAGTCAAAGCATTAGGAGCAAAACTACTACTATAATCCTTTTCTAAACCAAAGTTATTATAGTTATCCTTTAATAATCTTGTTCTAGAACCAAGAACTGATTTCTTCAATTCAGGATATTTCTTATATACCTTAGCTCTAACATCAGAACGACCATGAAGTCCAGCTAATCTAAGAGCATCACGAGCATCAGCTTTAGTAGGAATAGGATAACTACGACCACCGCCTGCAAAGTCTTTAGACTTAACACTAGGATAAGGTTTCTTATCTGAACCGTAATCTTTCTTACGAGATAATCCTCCTAGCTTTTTCTTACCAGTTATTGTTCTCATATTTCTTTTCTTTTTAGTACCGTCATCGTTAAGACCATTTCTATCTTTAAATGACTCTTGAGCATTAAATACTTTAGAAGGCTTAACACCTTTCTGAACTAATTCAGCCGGACTATTACCATTAAGTATAGGTTGAGCACTGAATACTTTAAGTTGCTTAGGAGTAACTTGCACTACTTCACCGCCTTCAGCTTCAACACCTGTCTTACCTGCATCAATAACAATACCTCCAGTATTGTGTTTACGTCCTTTAAGAAGAAACGAATCTTTCTTAATAGGAATAGCAGTACCACCCTCGACAATACGTAATTCAGTCCCTTTATGGGGGAAGGTTCGTACTTTCCCGCCCTTAGATAAGTATTGGCTTAAGAACTGTGACCTCTCTTCTTCGGACATCATGTTCTCATTTTGAGCACTGGCTAAAGCCTGATTGTCTTGTAGGTTTTGAAGACGCTCTTGTCTTAACCTTTCGGCTTGTTCAGCTTTCTTCTTCTTACGATTGCCTATGATACCACTAACAATACTAGTACCAACAGAAATCGCAGTACCTATAAATGCTTTAGGTCTTTGTTCATTAATACGTTTCATTATTCTCTATATTTATTAACATAACATTCAATCTTCTTAATCTCTATCTTAGCTGTTCCGTCATTAATTACAAAACGCACACCTAGATATTTACCATTAATAAGATTGGATTTAAATGGTTCGTAATTCTTATCAACATCAACAGTCAATTTACCAGTAAGTCTATCTATTGGATAATTAGTAACTACTTCGTTTAGAACACTACGGAAATAATTATAATTCCATTTACCATGTTCATAATAAGGTTTAGCTGTATCGAAAGTATTACGTTCATTAACAGTAATATCTTCAAGTCTACTTATCGAAGTATTACTAAACAATAGTATCTTATTACCTGCAAAGTTAATGTCGTTAGCTTTATATAAGTCATAACTTATGTAGTTAAGTACTTTAATAGTATCGTATTCAAGATTGAATAATACATCGACTACCATAGTATTATTATTGTCTCCTACATAGAAAGGATTCTTATTAGCGGCTATCTCAAAGTCTTTATATTTAAGATAACTCAAAGGCTTTACAAATCCTAATTGACCTATAATATTCTTCTTGTTGAAAGAACTAATATACAAATTAGTTTTTGTATTATAAAATCCTCTACATAAATAAGTATGTACACTTATCCAAGTATTAGTGACGAAATTGTAACTAAGGGTAAAGTCTGAAACATCCCCCATAAAGGAGCAAATCAACCGATTATTCTCCTTATCCATTCCCATTAGTATTTGAGTATTACTAGTTAAATACTCATCTAATATAGACTGTACTCCGTCACCTAAGTCATTTAGATTCTTCTCATCAAATCTATATAACCTCTTCTTACTTCTGTCTAAGAATATATAGCCAGCTTCATTACATACGTATGCTTCAAAATCTTGTAGACCACCATATCCTTTTTCACTAGTAAATACCTCTTGATAATCAATATCAAAAGCATCAGGCATTAACATTTGAACATCTTTGTCTTTAGTATAAAGCGTATTATCTCTATTAAAGATAAACATTGAATGTTCGCAATGAGCTATAAGATAAGTGCCAATACCAATAACGTTAATGATATCACCTTTATTTTCGCTAATTATCTTATAAGCATTAGGTCTAAATATTCGCCATTTATTCTCTACTGATTCATCACTAATAACATCGCTTCTACGAATAGTTTGACAGTATTCTGTAACAAAGTTACTATATAATAATTCATTATAA
>OGPE01001851.1_pt1 | contig 12886 bp, 9 predicted proteins | sample 1552881 | NCBI WGS metagenome assembly OGPE01 (sample SAMEA2580236, study PRJEB22360) | human gut metagenome | biome: human gut; feature: human-associated habitat; material: faeces | place: Denmark | collected 2008/2010 | reverse complement strand
GGCCCGCGGCAGCCCCTTTTACCGGGGCGTTCATCGCCGCCGAAAGCATGACGAGCATGGGACGGATGCCTTTGCCGCGCGCCGAAAGGGCGTAACGCAGCATATCGGAGAGCAGCTCCCCCTCGGCCGTGAACTGGCGGTCTACGAATTCGTCGAGGGCCTCCAGTTCCGCAGTCACGGGTTTGCGGATGTCATCGAGTGTAATCATATCCGCAAAGATAATGTTTTTTTGAAATAAGTAGCGCGATTTTGAAAGTTAATCGTCGTTAGAACGCGTTTTGGCGAAGGGTAGGTCTTTCACCTTGTTTCACTTTGTGCCGAATTTTTAACCCTAATTTTAACCCTTGTTGTTTTTGAAGAGCTTTTTTGGAATGTCTTTGCCGGTCTGATTTCTTCCGGTGAATTTCTTGTTAAAATGGTTTGTTGCCGAATCTCGGTTGGATGACGATTGGAGGACGTTGTAAAATTTTTCGAGAATTTTTACCGAAAGAACTCTTTGTCAATCAGCATTTTGAACCTAAATTAGTCCTTGCGGGAAAAATTTCCTCGATTTTTTTTCGGGGCCTACTTAATACTCACCAGTATTGTAGGGAAAGATTGTAAACTAATATCGAATTATATGAAAAAAACGATTAGACCTATTCTGCGTGATGACCTTTCGAGGAAAGGTTTGGAAAAACGTATCGACCTGCGTGTATATCTCGACGGCCGCCAAACGAAATTTGCGACTCCCTATTCGATTGCCCCGGCTTGCTGGGATAAGAAATCCGGACGTGTTGTCGGAAACTGCCCCGAAAAAAGCGTAATTAACAGCTATCTGAACGGGAAGGAAACCGAATACGAACGCTATCTGTTCCAGTGCGAGATGTTGGGTGAAACCGTGGACCTGGAGCGAATCCGGGAAATCCTTACTGGAAAGTCGAGGACGGCTCCGAGTGAAAAGACGAACGCCACCCTCGATGAAATCTTCGATGCTTATGTAGATAAACTGCGGACGGATAACCGCTGCGAGCGAACGATTATAGGTATATTGGACCTTAAAAAGGATATGGCGAAATTTTCGAAACGGAGTAAGAAACGGACGATCGACCAGCTCGATATTCTCTTTATTCAGGAGTATAAAAAGTATTTGCGGACGGTCCGCCGGAATGCGGATAATACGATTAATACGAAATTGAACCGCCTGCGTTCGGTGGTGAAATGGGCCGGACGGCTGGGCTATCCGATCGACGATCCGTTCGGGAAGGGATTGAAATTCCTAAACCGCTCGAAACCCCGGACAGTTTTTCTGACGAAGGATGAATACGACGCGTTCCTGCAAAAGGCCCTGCCGGATAAAGGCGATCCGGCGATGAAACTGACACGAGAACTGTTTATTTTCAGTTGTGAAACGGGCTTGCGGTTCAGCGACGTATTGGACCTGAAGTGGACGCACTTGAAAAATATTAAAGGCGTGACCTATATCTCTAAGGTTCAATGCAAGACGAAAGAACTGGTTGAAATTCCGGTGACGTTGAAATGGGCGAAGGTCCTGCTTGCCAAGTACCGGAACGTGTCTACGGGCGAGCATGTTTTTCCGCGTCTATCGAATGGTTGTATAAACCGGAAACTGAAAATGTTGGCTGAGAAAGCCGGAATCGGGAAACGCCTCTCGTTCCACGTCGGTCGGCATACCTTCGCTTCCCACTTGGCGAACGCGGGCACCCCGCTCTATATGGTAGCGAAACTTTTGGGGGATAAAAGCCTCGATATGGTACACCGGGTCTATACGAATACCGAGCGAACGGAGCTGACCGAGGCGATGAAAAAATTGAGTGCCTGATGAAAAATAATAGCTTTCGCCGAGTTTTGGCGGAAGCCGTTTTTATCTTTGTGAAAAACCTTTGAACGATGAATGCCTTGACGAATAACACCGCGACCTTGTTTCGCCGTTATCTGTGGCTCTTGGACGTGATTTACTCCGCGGGCCGTATCACCCTGGATGAAATCCGCGTCCGTTGGCAGCGGAACGAGATGTCGGGCGGCGAGGAACTGCCCCGAAAGACCTTTGAGAACCACCGGAAAGCCGTTGAAGAGTTGTTCGACGTGAATATCGCCTGCGACCGCCGTACGAACGAATACTACGTCGAATGCGGCGACGACCTGGTGCGCGACGATCTGCGACGCTGGCTGTTGGAAACCTTCGCCGTGAACGACCTCTTGGTAAATAGTAAACGCCTGCGCCGACGGATCGCGTTGGAGCCGATCCCTTCGGGCTACGCCTATCTGACTACCGTCCTCCGGGCGATGGAGGAGAACCGATGCTTGGAGATCGTCTACCGCCATACCTACGATGAAAAACGCGAGAAGCGTTACGAAGTCGAGCCTTACGGATTGAAGGCGTTCCGGAGGCGCTGGTACTTGATCGCCAATAGCGTGGAAATGGGTGGAATTTACGCGTTCGCCCTTGACCGGGTACGTGGTATGACCCCGACGGCGAAAGCGGCTGAAATCCCCTCGGATTTCGATTGTGCCGAATTCTATGCCGACGCCTTCGGAATTATCCGTGAACGGGACCGGAAGGCCGAACGAGTCGAAATCCGCGTCTTGGGGAAGCAGGCGAACTACGTCCGGGCCCTGCCCCTGCACCCTACCCAGCGTGAAACCGAGCGGACCGCGGAATATTCGGTGTTCGAATACCGGTTGGCTCCGACCTACGATTTCCGGATGGAACTGCTCTCGAACGGCGCGGACGTGGAGGTGTTGCGCCCCGCATGGTTCCGGGAAGAGGTGAAAAATGTGGTTACTAAAATGATGGATAGATATGAGTGAAAAAATTATTGTAAAATTAAGACGCGATAATATATCTGTTAGTTCGTGTAAGGAAGGAGTGTATCTAACTTTTGATGCGGAAAATGCTCGTCCTATTATCTGTAAATATTCGGAGGTAATAACGATTTTTACGCCTAACCAAATTTATGATGTTGAAGATATAATGCTGATGTTAGGCCCCGTGTTACATTCATTTTTAGAGAAAGCTAAAATATCTACGGGACTACTCCATTGGGAGAGTGCTAATCCGTTTGTTAAGTTGCGTTCTCGTGCTGTAAAAGACTATGTTCTAATATTAAACGAGATACGAAAAATTGCCATTGAAGATGATTTGAAAGCGATTGTAATTTCTCTTGATGATAGGGCTTTCCCAGATTTTCTTTTGAAAAAGGGGGAAGATGAAAAATTCTATTTAGAAGTGATGAAAATAGCGAAAGACTTGAATCTAATAATTTTTGTATTATGGTATACGTTTCCTGAGAACGAATGCGATTGGGGAGATAAATTAATATGGATTGAGACACCCATAGGATGCTATAAAACTGAAACGGCCGATTTTTTTTGATTGACGATGAATGAATTTTGAAGGGGCTTCGATTTAGGTCGAAGCCTTTTTTGTTGGAAATCCGCGAAATCTTTGTACTTTTGTCTATGACATATTGATAGACGCGAAAGCGTAAGTTTATTCTCTACGGCGAATCTGGAAAATTCTGATGAATACGGGAATAAGCGTTGTTATTCCTATGTCCTTGAAAAAGGGCGTGGGCTGATGCTTATTTTAGTATTCGGGCTATTCCAGAGCCTGCCGTATAGAATAAGCCTTCAGCGCCACGCTTTCTTTATTTGCCTCTTTGACGGTTGAAAAATAATCTGCCCTTGCGCCGGGGGTTGGCGGAAGCGACGGATAATTTTGCCGTAAAGAGTTTGTAACCGAAATAACGGTATATGGAAAAGAGTGAACTTTCGACGAGAGACCGGATGTGCTCCGTGGCGGGTGGTATGGCCGGCCTGCTTGTAGACCGGGAAATTCCGTCGCGGCTGATTCCCTTTCGCGGGGAATTTCCCCTGCTGAATATGATCGAGGCGATACGGTTTCGGGAGGCGATCCGCTCGACGATGTGGATTGAAGACCTGCCCCCGAAATTCCTGTATGCCGCCGCCGAAGGGAGCCGGATAGCGAGATTGGAGCGAGAATTTCGACACTATCTGTCGAGAAACGGATTAAAGAGCGGCGATTTTGAAAAGTTGGAGGACGCCGAAAAATCGGAATGGTTGCGGTGGTGGATGGAGGCCGATTCCGTCAGCGCCGACGATCTCGTCGTTAAAAAATACCGGGATGAAGCCACCCCGGTCTCGAAATCCCTCGGCGACCCGGCGATGCCGGTTGCTGAAAAGCGGGAAATCTATGACGACCTTGTCACCCGACGGGCTTATTGGGACGATCTGTGTTTCGAGTTCGGGCGGGTTAGCTGGGAGAAAAAGTTGCTGAACCTCGCCTTATATATCCATTACGGCGGGGATTTGGAGGTTGTTTTGGCCCGCTATAAAGAGAACCACCCCGACTATGCCGACCGAATTCCCCACTCGTTGGCGTACTATATCAGCTACCTGCGGACGGGTGAGGCGACCTCCGTGTTGCATTATTTTCTGTTGGAAAGGGTCTACCTCTCCGAAGGTCAGCTAACGGCCCTGCTTACTGCCGAACTCCGCGAACGGCTGGAAGAGGTGTTTTGCTGGGACGGCGGGACGAATAGCGCGTGGACGGTCGGGATCGACTACCGGGGCGAAGAAAAAATGAATGAAGCCGTCGCCCTCGGTGTTGAAAAAGGGCGCGAATATCTTATCTTTGGGAACCTAACTATTAAACCTTTTATTATGGAAACGAAGGAAACCTTGTTGAAAGAAAACCCGTGGCGGGTATTAGCCGAAAAAATCGAAAAGAACGGCTATATGCGATTGGAAAAGTTAAATGCGTATGCCGATGACATCCCGTTTATCGAAGAATTTAATGAGCGAACGAAAAACGAGCCCGAGTATCAGTTGCATACCGAAATATTGCCTTATCCGTTTATCGGCGATGTTCTTGGTGCGCGGGTCGTACTGTTAATGTCAAACCCGGGTTATAAGGTGTCGTCGAATATCGAAGCTCATGAAAAGATGAGCGATGAAGAAAAACGCTTCGTCATTCGGGCGCAGACCCAAGCGATGCTACTCGAAGATCGTGCGATTTTTTATTCCGGTCCGGAATATAAGCCGTTTAATGACGAGCAGGATTGGTATTGGGCGAAGAAAACGCGGATAATTCGGGAAGCTGTTCCCGGAGCTGAAACGAAGATAGCGGCGGTTCAGCTAATGGCTTATCATTCCAGGAAATATAAGCCATTTCCGGCGAAAATGGGCTTGCTTCCTTCTCAGGAGTATACGAAACGGCTGGTAAAATATCTGATTGATAAAAATGTTATATTCGTATATGCCCGAAGTAAGGCCCAGTGGCTTGATTTTGTTCCGGAATTGGAGAATGCCACCTGCGTTGAACTGAGTAGTATCCGGAATGCGTGTCTGTCTGAAAAGAATTGTAAAGACGGCGGATTCGAAAAAATTAAAGCCGCGTTAACTGAATAAAATTTGTTTGTGTAGGTTATGTAGACCGCCCCTGACCGGGGCGGTTTTTTGTGTTCTGTAAGTCGGCAAAAATGATCTTTTGACCCTCTTTTGGGGTTGTTTTGAAGCTGTTTTAATGTTAATTAATTGATATATAAATAATTATCTAAAAAAGACCTTCGTATTATCCACCATTATATATTAGGAAATAAAGGGCGAGAAATCGCCCGCTAATTCTGATATAAAGCTATAAATAATTTAAGAATTAAAACGGAGTGTGAGATTATCGTATCTCCGAAGATGCTCCAAACGCTGATTAAAGTGGGGATAGCCCAGAATCGGGATTGGATTATTAATTATCTTACGAAGGCTCTCCTCGGAGCGGAGTTGCTGACTGCGAAAGAGGTTGAAAACTCGATGAAGGTCAGCCGCTCGACGCTCTATCGTTGGGAGAAAAAGGGTTTGATTACGCCTATGCGCTACGGACGTTCTAAGAGATATTGTAAAGACGAACTTTTGAAATTGAAAAAATATGGTCGATAATATTACTTTGAAATGTTGCGATAAGGAAGTCTATCATCACCTATGCTATGGAACCTTCGTTGAAGAATCGAATTGGATAAGCGGCAAACCGTATGACAGATTACTGTTGAATAACGGGAAAAGCGGTACTGACCGCGAGAATCTAAAAATCGAATTTGAGAGGGATTCGATGACGATTTCCGGTAGTATTCGGAAGTGGTACTACGGCGCGTCTTCGTTGGATGATCTGACTAAAACGGATTTGGAGAAGGCTTGGCGAAAGGTGGCCGCGTGGCTTGGTATTTCGTTCGATACGCTGCGAACCTTTGAAATTTCCGAAATCGAAATAGGGCTGAACGTTCCGATTAATATGACATGTACTGAAATGGTACACCGAATCTGGGGATTCACATCGAAACGCTATAAATTGAAGGAATCGAGTTCTGAATGCCGGGAATTCGTTTTGGCATGCCATACTGTTAAAATTTGTAATGGGATCGACGAAATAAATGGAAACGTTCTGATACGACGTAATATCCTGCGGGTTGCGTTTTTGTCGGGTGACGGACGGCGGAGCGTTCTCGACCGATTGAAGGCCGGGACGCTCGGTGAATTATTCGACGGGTATTATATACGGGCTGTAAATTATTTTTGGCGGAGTTGCCGAGAGTTTCTTTTTGATACGCTCGGTCGGCGACCGTCGTTCCGACTTAAACGGGGGAACTTGAAAGAATTGACCGATTTTATCTTGATGCTGGGATTGGCGAGCCTATCCCATACCGAATTGGAAGGCTATGCAGGGCTGTTGTCGAAAGAGGCTCAACGTGATTTTAGAAAGTGGCTGCGAATACACTACGAGCGAGAGAAAGAATATTCATGCCCCGACTATCAGTTTGAATTTTACGAGGCTGTAAAATGGCGTTTGATAGAATTAATTAGAAAGAATAACCTGCAAACGAGTGATTGAATATTCACGAAAAAATGAATCTATAAGAAAATATTATGAAAAATTTAAGCCTTGTAATGGGCCCAGAATTTACTGGGCTTTCGCGAGATTAACGGGGTCGATTTGGGGCCGTTTTAGGGTCGTAGCGGCGTGAGGGGAATATTGGGGATGTTATTTGCGTATCTTTGTAAAAATGAAAAACGTCTGCTTATGGTAGATAATTTAACGATAATGTTGGAAAAGTTTTCGGGAAATTTCGAGAACTGCGAAATCGTGAAAGTGTTCGAGAATATTGGTATTTACCGACTGAAAGGCCTCTCCCGTATCGCGCCTCACCCACTCCGGCTGATCTACATAAGGAGGACCGGAAGGCTTTATATTGTAAATAGCCTCCGTAAATGGTACTGCGGAAGAACCTCGTTGCTCGATCTGACCTCCGAAGCCCTTGTCCATGCCTTGAAGAGGTTGGCGGCCGATCTGAATATCTCCTACGAGGAATTGGGCCGGGGCCGTGTTACCCAGGTAGAGGTCGGACTGAACCTGCGGACGCGAATCCCGTGCCGTCGGCTGATCCGCCTGATGGCAGGTTATAAGATCCGTTCGAGAAATGCCTTTAAGGATGAAACCGTCTATTTCGGTGACCGGAGCTATAAGAAAGTTATGATCTATGATAAAACGGCCGAGATCGTCGCTAAAACGCCGCTGCGGAACCGGGCCCGACAGGGTGAGGTCTTCGATATTCTCGCCCGTCATGGCTACTATTTTCCCCGCTACGAATTTAAGTTAGCCGACCGGCAGGCCCTCGCGCTGAATAGGCTCGATATTCACTCCGTGGCCGACCTTGTAGCCAGCTACGGCGATCTCTATCTGTTCCTCGCCCGGGAAGCCCGGAATTTCGTGCTGTTCGAACGGATCGAAATAACGGATGAAATGACCCCGAAAGAACGCGAGATCGCCGAGGGACTGAACGAATACGGATATACCGAATATCTTGCGAAGCGGCGGGCGGCTTGTAGCTCCGCCACGCGTAAAGGCTTGAAGTCGGCCCGCTGTAAAGTACGGAGGGAATTGGTAAGCGTTATTGACCGATACGACGCCGGGAACTACGGAAGCCGTCAATTTCGGATAGACCTCGGGCGGAACCTCGTAAGAATAAGTAAGCGTGACCCGGCGCTGAACCTCCCCCAAACCCTCCGGGAACTGTTTATAGGGCGGTCGCGGCGGCCTCTTTGATAATAATAAGGGGAATAAGTAATCTATGTAATAGCTATAATGCTCTGATAGGATAAAGGGGAATATAGTAACGTGAAACTGCGTGAACGGTGTATCTGCGCCTCTTGATGATCTCGTCCTTGTCTAATAGGAGAACCTTCGAATATTATTTCGAGCCGCGCCCCGTCAGGCTCCTCGACGTTCTATAATACGCGCCCTCGGCCAGCGTTTCCGGCGTTCTCCGCCGTGCTGTTGTAGATGCCGATTTCTACGCGCCTGCTGCCTCGAAGGAGTATTTACCCGTCCGAAGGAAACGCCTCTTGAAAATCGCTGTTTTCGGTCTTGTAGGCGAAGCTCCTAATTATTAGCGCTCGGAGGTCTTAGACGGGGTTTTGTATTGGCGAAATACCTAAATACGAAAGTATATTATTTCGAGCCGCGGCGCGGTGTGTTGTTGGAGATTGACCGTTATCTGCCAGCCTGCCTATGCCTACGTTTGGCGCGACGTTGCGGCGTAAAAACGGGAAACTCTTGGAGAGGTCGATTTTAGGTCTTGTAAGCCTCCGGCGAACTACTTGTCCGGTCGAATATGGAAACGCTTGGAGATCGTCCCTTTTGTCGTTGTATGAACGGGCTGTCGCTGACGTGGAGGAACGACGGGTGCTAAAAAGGGTGTTGCTCTATTGGAATTGATGGCTGTAATAGCGAGTTCTCCGTTGGCGCGTTTGTTACGGCGGTGTACTATTGAAGCCTACCCAGCGATCCGGTCGAATAGCGGGTATAATAGTGCACTATTGAAGATGTGATTTATTATTTACTATTCGTGTATTGAAATGATTGTTAGAGAGTTTGGATTGTTGAAAATAACCGGGTTTTAACCCTGATTTTAACCCTCGTAATTTTTGCGCTCTCGTAAACGACTTAAAGTGAGGTCGTAAATCGCTTCCGATTATATTAGCAAAGATAGTCATTTTTCGCAATGAAGACACGGACTGTCAATGTTTTTTCGTACCTTTGGCAATCGGTTAAGACACGCTGGAATGGATTTTTCGAACACTATAAGATCAAAACTGCTGCCGGCTCTGGCGGCCTTCGCACTCTTTTTCGTGGTGAGCGCCGCCTATTTCGCCCCGCAGTTCCGGGGCGAAGCGCTGCCCCAGCACGACGTCATCCAATACGAAGGCATGGCCAAGGATATCAGCGACATGCGCGCCGCGACAGGCGAAGACCCGCAGTGGACGGGCGGCATGTTCGGCGGCATGCCGGCCTACCTGATCAACGTGGCCTATCCGGCCCAGCTGGTGAAGCGGACCGTCGGACAGGTGGTGAAGATCATCGACACGCCCGCCGGATTCCTGTTTTTCGCCATGGTCTCGATGTGGCTCATGCTGCTGATCGTCGGGATCAACCCGTGGGTGGGCATCGTCGCGGCGCTGGCCTACGGGCTTTCGACCTACTTCCTGCTGATCATCGGCGCGGGGCACGTCACGAAAATGTGGGCGCTGGTCTACGCCCCGCTGATGATGGGCGACGCGTGGATGACCCTGCGAGGCAACGTCTGGTGCGGCGCGGCGCTCACGGGGCTTGCGGCGTCGCTCGAAATCGGCGCCAACCACCCGCAGATCACCTATTATTTCCTCGTGGCGATGGCCGCATTCTGGATCAGCGAAGGAATCCTTTCTTTCAGGGAGGGACGCCTGCGCGATTTTTCCCTGCGCACCGCGGCGCTCGTCGCGGCGGGCATCCTGGCCGTAGGATCGAATTTCTCACCCCTGTGGTACACGGCCCGCCACTCGAAGGAGACCATCCGCGGCGGATCGGAGCTTGCCGCGACGGCCGAAACCTCGAAAAACGGCCTCGCACTCGACTATGCGACGGCGTGGAGCTACGGCAAGGCCGAGACCCTCAACCTGCTCGTACCCGACTTCATGGGCCGCGAATCGGGCACGACCTTCCCGGCCGACGGACAGACGGCGGCCGTGCTGAACGACTACGGTCTGCGCGGCGCGGCGCAGCAGCTCTCGGCCTACTGGGGCACGCAGCCCTACACGGGCGGCCCGACCTATCTGGGCGCCGCGGCGGTGTTCCTCGCCGCGCTGGGCATCGCGCTGGCCCGGGGGCGCAACAAATGGTGGATCATCGCCGCATGCGTCGTGATGATTCTGCTGGCCTGGGGCCGCAACCTGATGGGATTCACCGAATTCGCGTTCAAATACCTGCCCGGATACAATAAATTCCGCACCGTCTCGATGACGCTCGTCGTCGTGCAATGGGCCGTGCCGCTGCTGGGGGCATTGGCCCTGATGCGGCTCTGGAAGGGGGAGATTCCCCGCGAACGGCTGCTGCGCGCGCTGGCATGGGCTGCGGGAATCACCGGGGGAGCGTGCCTGCTGCTGGCCGTCGCCGGAGGTTCGCTCTTCGACTTCGGACGCGCCGAAAGCGCGGACTATATGACCGATACGTTCCGTCACATCTTCGAAAGCAACAACATGCGGTCGTACATCGACCGCGGAATGGACATCGAATGGGCCGAAGCGACGGCCGACGCGATGGCCGCCGACCGCGCGGCGATGATGCGGGCCGACGCATGGCGTTCGCTCGTGATGATCCTGCTGGCGGCGGGCGGCGTGGCGCTGTTCGCCCTGCGCCGGATCAACAAATACGTGCTCACGGCACTGCTCGCCGCCGTGATGCTGCTCGACCTGGTGCCGGTCGACCTGCGGTTCATTTCGCACGACAACTTCATTTCGGCGCGCCGGAACCAGGTCACGGCCACGGCCGCCGACAAGGCGATCATGGCCGACAAGGAGCCGGGGTTCCGCGTCTTCAACCTCACGGTCAGCCCCTTCCAGGACGCTACGACCTCCTATTTCCACCGCTCCGTGGGCGGCTACCACGGCGCCAAGCTGGCCCGTTACCAGGATCTGATCGACCGCTACCTGAGCTACCGCAACGACGCCGTTCTGGACATGCTCAACACGCGCTACCTGATCGTGCCGGGCGACGGCGGACAGCCCGAAGCGGTGCTCCGCCCGACGGCCAACGGCGCCGCCTGGTTCGTCGACGCGGTCGCCGTGGCGGGGAGTCCGCAACAGGAGATCGACCTGCTCGGGGAAACCGACCTGAAACGAACCGCCGTAATCGCAGAAAAAGACAAGCCGTACACAGAAGGCTGGACGGCAAATCCCGCCGACACGGCGGCCCAACGCACCATCGCCCTCACGGAATACCGTCCCAACTACCTCAGGTACGAATACACCGCCCCCGCAGAGGGCGTGGCGGTATTCTCCGAAATCTTCTATCCCTACGGCTGGACGGCCTACGTCGACGGCGCGGAAGCCCCCTGTTTCCGGGCCGACTACGTGCTCCGCGCCATGAGGCTGCCTGCCGGGCAACATACCGTCGAATGGAAATTCCGCGCCCCGGGCTGGAAGGCGGCCGAAGCCGTGACGCTCGTCTCGTCGCTCACGATCCTGCTCGGCGCCATCGCTGCGGCGGTCTGCTGTTTCAGATTCAGGAAGAGAGAGAAAAGAGGGAACGGGGAGGAATAAAAAGAGTGAAAAAAGCAAAGCCACAAACCCGATTGTCATCATAAGAGCAGACATTCAAAAACAAATGAAGACGCGGCCGGAATTCCGGGCAATGAAGTCCCCCGTTTCGAAGGGTGGTTCCGAAGGATTGCCGATAGGCTTCATTTCAGGATCGGGCGGCGGCCCTTTCCACAATAAAAAACAGACGTTCGAAAATGAAAGACGATAAAAGGCTAAAGAGAAAAGTCCGCAACTCCTACATCGTATCGACGGTGAGCATCACCCTCGTGTTGTTCCTGCTGGGCTCGGTGGGCTACCTGATGGTCGCGGCGATGAAGGTCGCCGACACCCTGCAGGAGAGCATCGCCGTGACCGTGGAGCTGGAAAACGGGCTTTCGGACGAACAGAAGGACGCAGTCAACCGGCAGCTCACGGCCGAAGACCTCGTGGCGACGATCGCCTACGTCGGCAAGGAGGAGAAGATCGAGGACGCCGAGTTCCGCAAGATGTTCGCCAGCGAATTCGAGGAAATCCTGGACGAAAACCCGCTGCTCGACTCGTTCGAGCTGACCCTCACGGCCGCCTCGGCCGACAAGGAGCTGCTCGACGGCTTCATCGCCGGCATCTCGAAGATCGCGGGGGTCGAACGGGTGAGCTACCCGGCGCTGATGGCCGAACGGCTGCACGCCACGGTAGGCAAAATCCGGCTGGTGCTGGTGCTCTTCGGCGGGGCGCTGCTCGTCATTTCGCTGATCCTGCTGGGCAACACCATCCGGCTGGCCATCTTCTCGAAGCGCTACCTGATCAATACCATGAAACTCGTCGGCGCCACCAAGTGGTTCATCATGAAGCCCTTCCTCGGCAGCAGCATCACGCAGGGCATCCTGGCCGGACTGGGAGCCTCGCTGCTGTTCGGGCTTTCGGTCTACGGGCTCAACGAAGCCGTCCCCGAACTGCTGACGATCGCCGAGGCGGGCAAGGTCGCCATCATCCTCGGCGCGATGATTGCCGGGGGCATCGTAATCTCGGGGCTTTTCACGATCCTCGCGCTGAACAAATTCATCAACATGAAGTCGAACAAGATATACCTTTATTAAATGAAAAAAGCCAATAACACCCCTCCGGAACAGGAAAATCCCCGTATGCCCCTGACCCGCCGCAACTACATTCTGCTGGCCGTCGGGTTCGCCGTCATCCTCCTGGGCTTCGTGCTGATGGCCGGCGGCGGCAGCGATTCGCCCGACGAATTCAACTACGCCATGTT
>OGPE01001848.1_pt1 | contig 12902 bp, 7 predicted proteins | sample 1552881 | NCBI WGS metagenome assembly OGPE01 (sample SAMEA2580236, study PRJEB22360) | human gut metagenome | biome: human gut; feature: human-associated habitat; material: faeces | place: Denmark | collected 2008/2010 | reverse complement strand
AATTCATCAATTTTCTTACTTTCAGCTTTTCGTGCTTTCGCCTGATCTCGCAATACAAAGCAATCTTTATATTCCTCATCTTCTATATATTCTTTTAAAAGGAATTCATATCCGGCTGATTCTTTAGGATATTTTGCTATAATAGATTCTCCCCATTGAATTGCTTCGCTTGTCCAGCCCTGATCCGCATATAACTCACCTACTTCCATTCTCAATTCTATTGAATCATTCAATTCCAATGCTTTCCCATAATACTGAACAGCTTCTTCTATCACCTCTAATTTGGCATCTTTTCTTGCTTTCTTTAAATATGCATGATAATCCGAATTTTCCGTTGCCGCATTTGCAAATACTGAATAGATGCCGACTCCCATAAAAACCACCAGCCCTATTGGAACCAGATTTTTATAATTTTTCATAATTTCTTTCCTCCTACACTCCTGACAATATCACTATGATCCATGTACCACCGGCTATTGCCGGAGCAAAAGGGAGAACATCCTTTTTCCCTTTTCTTTTCGTAATCAGGCAAAAAACTGCCTGCACAAATATGATCAGCATTGAATAAATCACCGCTCTCATCCCACCAAGTGCACCTAAAAATAAAGGGAGTATGGAAAATAACTTTACATCCCCCATACCAAGTCCCTTTCTTGATAAAATCCGTATTAATAAACTAAATGCAAGCAGCACGCCACACCCAATTAATTCAGCAATCATCTGTGCTGCAGCATCCATCGGATTTTGCAATATTTCAATTAGAAAAATAATACCTCTTAATCCAAGACATAAAAGCAAATACTGGTTGGGAATAATATTTTCTTTCTGATCGACATAAGCTATTCCCCATAAAATTCCCAAGATACAGATTCTTTTCCACATCGCTATATATGGCATATCCATACATCTTACACTCAGATAAAGTGCGATTCCCAAAAGTGCAATCGGCATGATTCTAAAATACCATTTGCTTTTTTCAGACTCCACATTGGGAAGCCCTGTCCATTTTTTCAACGTATAATAAATAACGAGACTCATCCCAATTGCTATCAACAACGTACTATAACGCATTATTTCTTCCACCTGGTCACACTCTCCTGTATTTTTACTCTTCCGTCTTTTTCTCACTGGTACTGGAACCACCTGCTGCAATCCATGCTTTTGTTGCAGCACATTGTTCAAACTGAAATTCCCATTCTATTCCAAAAAATTCCAACATATGAACCTTATAATCCACTATAATCTTAATTTCATTACTTCCCTGCTGACAAAATTCTGATCTGCTGAAGTCAAGACCTTCAATCCCTGCTTTTATACCAAGATATTTTAAATAAGCATCTGCATCTTTCCCCTCTGTTGTCAGGCGATCTTTTGCAATATTCTTACACACCTTATTCAGCACAAGACTTTTTCCGGAATTTATCCCCTGTTCTTTCAGCAACTGCTTGAAACTGTTCCAATATTCCGGATCCGAGTCTGCCTTATTTATTATCCGTCCTATTTTTTCATAAGTATCAGTTGTATCTTCCAACACTTCATTAATATCATGTCTTGCAGCATTTGCTCCATCTGACACGCCCTGCTCCCAGCCATTCAATCCCGTCATAGAATATACGTATGTATAATTCGATACATCCTTCGCTATTCCATTTACCATTGTTCCTATCTTTGCCTGTGCAAGACAAATATTAGTAATCGCAAGAATCGTAATGATCAGAAACATAAAGGCTGTCAATGAAATGGTTGCCTCAATGACAACTGCCCCTTCTTGATTTTTTCTATTCATGGCATACCTCCGGATGACTTTGAAATGAATTATTCTGGAACAACTTCAACGTTATATTCCAGATTTTCTATCACTTTTCTGACGAGTGTCTCTGTATTAGATCCTGCCGGGACATGAATTTTTAACCCATCCGCACATAAATCAAAATTGTATTCATCTATAGTTTCAAGTGTACTTGGCAAATAAATATCAGTAAGGTTTTCACAATTTTCTATCGCACTTTCTCCCAACTCTTTTAACCCCTCCGGCAGACGAACTTCTTTTATTTTAGGGCATCCATAGATACAATAATCTCCCATCGTTTCTATTCCATTAATCTCTAATTTTCTCAATGCAGTTGCACCCAAAAAAGCTTGATCTTCTATTATTTTTAAACTTTCCGGCAATATAATCTCTTCAACAACCTCATTAGATCTAAATAATCCCAAATTCAATACACTCACTTTTTTCCCATCAATTGTATCTGGAATTTCTACAATTTTAACCTTATCTTTATTGTCATATCCTTGAATTTCAAGCGTTCCGTCATCTAGCTCATAATAATCAAATGTCAGATCATTTTCATCTTTTTCATCTGCATTCTTCTTTGTTACAACTTCTTCTTTTGTATTATTCCCTTGATCAGAACTACTGCCACATCCTGAAAAGCAGGTCACACTTACTGCAATTAATAAACCAACTAAAATTTTCTTCCTCATTTCCACTTTCTCCTTTTTTAATAGCCTTTGTATGCCTTGTATTTTATCTGTCCGATAATTCCATGTCAACTGATCTTTATTCTTTGGTAGTGTAATGAAAATATTGGAAATATTTTCCCCTTTTCTGTTGTATATTAATGATCATGAAAGTGCTTTCATACATGTGAGCCTCTGTTATTTATACCCGATGTACGGGTTTCTTTAGTCTTGCCATAATAAAAGGCTCTCCTAATGATTTTTATTTTATCATAGAAGAACCTTTTAAACATTATTTACAGAAAAAATTTCATACTCAAGAATGCAAGAGGTTTTTCTATTTTTTATAAGTGCCTTCTGCTTTTTTCTTTTTTCTTTTCCATACAATCAGGAAAATTCCGCCTGCTGTCAATACAATTCCTATAATCGTTCCATAGAACAATGGCTTATTAGCATAAAAGATAATTACACTATTAGCTGATACAGTAACCCTGGAAAAAACTTCATTATATTCATTTGTGGTTTTCCCATCTTCATGAACTGCATAGTCTGTACAAATGATCTGTACCTGTTCCTCTAGTCCTTCTGGAATATTAAATGTGATCTTTCCATCATTTTCTCCAAGATAAGTATCGAGTTCTTCCCCACTTAAATCAACCAATACTTTTCCTTCCAGTTCATTATTTTTCTTCACTGTTCCACTTTTGTCTGCAACAACTGCTTTGAAACTCTTTAATTTACCTCCATCATCTGTTGGAATTGCTGTCACCGTTTGAGATTCTGTTTTGTAACGTCCACTATTTTCCAGTCCACTGACTGCAACAACCGGTGCGGTCTGATCTACAATCCAGGAAACATCAAGCCCTTTTATATCACTGTAGGAAGCCGTCTCTGCTTTGTCTGTGGATTCCACTACAATCGAATACTCACCTTCTCCTTCAAATAATTTTTTATTGATCGTATAGGTACGCTCGTTCCATTCACCTTCGTTATTTACATTTTCCGTTATATAGTCTTCTCCTGCTTCTAATTCCGTTCCATTCAGTTTTACTACGTATTTTTCAATTGGATCCGTATTGATTTCTTTTATAACAACAGGATTTTCCACACTATATACATAATACTTATCCAACATCTTTTCAGTATTATTATCTATCAGGAAAGTTGATCCATTACGATTAACAGAGAAAGTTACATTCTCATATTCCTGTCCATCATCCAAAGTAAATTTATTATACTCATTATTAGCCCAATCTTTTGCTGTACAAGATAATGTATAAACTCCATCTTCTTCCAGATTTTCTACCTTGATAGAATAGGTCTGATTATTTACTTCTGTAGTGATATTTTCCAATGGAACATCCTTTGTCTCATATGTTCCTATTTCTGAACGAGTAACTTCTTTTAATAACGGCTTAACTTCATCCACCGGAAGATTATCTGCAGTGTCTGTTGCAGTAATTGTGAATTCATATTTCTCATCTTTATTAGCTGAATTTACTTTAATATTAGAGACATGAATTGTTGGATGCTGTGTATCTATTGTTAGTTGCCTAGAAGTATATGTCTCCATTTTATTTGAGGATCTGTCTGTATAATTCACTGTGACAATATAATCACCATCATCACTTAACGTAAATGTCCCTGTATGTATATCCGCACTGTTATCTGTCCAGTTTGCTGATACAGAAGTTCCTGCTCCACCATCTTTTTCCACAGAAATCTGAACATCTTCTGCATAAAAATTTGCTTCATTTATTACGATTGTTGCTTCAATATTTCCTGAATAATAAGAAATACCATTTACTTCCTGAACCGGATCATTAAATGTAACGGATCCTGTCGGTGCGATATTATCAACCACAAGTCTGCTTCCATCTTTCAGATCCTTCTGATTTGTCGAAAAATCATATGCCGTAAACTCTACAGTTCCATTAAACTGATTATTACTCTGCAATACTGATTTTGGAATTGTAAAAGTTGCAGTAAATTTATTTCCATGCTGCGTTATCTTTGCACGTTCAATCGCTGCCTCCAATAACTCTGCATTTACTTTACTCACTCCACTTGCATTTCTATAACTATATACAAAATGCTCTATTCCTGCTGTCTCATCTTCACCACTAATGGTTACCGTTATCATCTGATTGTAATAATGATACGGTACATTTCCCAAGGTCTGCCCTGCAACTCCTTCACTATACGATACATTCAGATTCGTCGGAGCTGTCTTGTCTACAGTAAAAAAGTCTTCCTTATAATCTGCTGCTTTTCTCAATGCAAGATCTTTATAGTCAATGTCAAATGTATAATTTGCATCTGAATTATATGTAATATGTGCCGTATAAACATCACCATTTTTCTGCCAGTTACTACGGTCTGAAAGATATGCTGCATAATCTGGAACTTTGACATTTTCACCAGAAACATTCTTAGCAGTTACTTTCGCCACCACATCATCAGCACGGAAATTATGCTCTTTAATCTGAATTGTTGCTTTTTGGACATCATTAAAATACTTATGATCTCCTACATTTTTTCTGACATTTGTATTGGCATAATCAACACTGACCACCGGATTAATCGTATCAATCACTATTTTTTCTGACTGATAGGTTTTCATCTCGTTAGTAGAACGATCTGTATAATCCATTGTCACCCAATAATCACCATCTCCAGAAAGTATAATTCCACTCATCCACTCATCCGTTGTTCCAACCTGATTCCAAATTGCCGGATTTGTCCTGACTCCGTTAACATATACATTAACATCTTCCGCATAAAAATTAGCCTCTGTTACTCTCAGCGTAACCTTTACATCCCCGTCATAATACAAAATGGAATTAGTATTTTCTGAATCATATTGATAGGATGATTTTGTCTTTAAAGTCGTCGCATCTACTACCTGCTTTGCCGTGGAATACGAAACTACCCTAGTAGGAGATATATTATCTACAACATTGATTCTTTCATTATCAGATTTTTGGTTACTTATATTTCCTGCCATATCTGTTGCTGTAAATGAAATACTTCCACGGTACTGTTCTGTTTCTGTAGCTTTTAATGTAAAGTGACTGGTTGCAGTCTTTCCATCTTCCGTAAACTCCAATGCATCTCTCGAAATAACTTCCGTCTTTTCCGCTACATTGGTATTACTTGCCCCGGTTTCTTTCACATATGCCCACGTCAGATAATCAATTCCTGATGTTAAATCCTCTGCTTTAATTGTTACTTCTACACTTTCCTTATAATATCCAAAGGTAATTGCATTAAGGATTCTTTCCTTCAGTGGTGTGCTATATGAGACTGTCATCTTGTCCGTATCCGGTGCTGTCTTATCTACCGTAAACGACTGACTGTAATCCTCTTCCAGACTATGTCCGGCAAGATCTGTATATCCAAGACTTATATCGTAATTTGCATCTTCATCAAATGGTACTGTTGCTTCCCAGGTATAATCTTCGTCTTTCGTCTGATGCCAGTCACTCCAATCTGTCAGCTGTGAATACGCATAAGTATCTGATTCTTTTTCCTGCACATCTTTTGCTGTTACTACAAAATTCACTTCTCCCGGACGGAAGTTTCTGTCCTTGATCCGGATTGTCGCTGTTCTGTCAGCCTTATAATAGCTGGCGTTATTTACATCTTTATTATCATAAGTCACTTCTACTGTTGGAACTGTTGTATCAACCGTCATGATATTAGACGTATAGATACTATTTTCAACATTCCCTGTATATTCGCCTGAATTACCTTCTTCCGTATCATACGTCAGTTCATTTAAAGAACGATCCTTATACTCAATACTAATCTCATAATCTCCATCTGCCTGCATGATGATTTCACAGATTTCCGTATCGTTTACTTCATCAATCGTCCATTTTGAAATTTTAGCGAGCGTCGTATCACCGTCTTTTATAGTCTCTTTTGATGAGACTGCACCATTCCAAATCTCACTTCCATCTTTTTTTACAATTACTTTCACATCTTCTGCATAAAAGTTTGCTTCTGTCATTTTGACAGTTGCTTTTATTGCACCATCATAGATAAAACGGGTTTCTGCATCTGCTGTTTCCTTATTTTCTCTTGTAATCTCCTCTGCTGTATCACACTTTACTTTTGCTTTCAGAGTCGTTTCCTCCCCAACAGGTGCATAAGTCACCTTCACCTTTGGCGATTTATCATCTACAACAACCGTATTCTCAGTATCAGCTTTTTCTGAAACTCTTCCTGCATAATCAATTGCCTTAAATGATACTTTTCCACGGAACTGAGGTTGAATATCAAAACTGTAACTTACCGTACCATCTTCGTTCTTTTGGACTTTTTCATCTTCAGCCAGCACTTCCGTCTCATCTTTTCCCTGACTTGAAAGGCTGAGAGTATCAGAATCGTATTTGTATTTAAATGCTTTAATACCTGAAACATCATCCGTTGCTTTAATTGTCACAGTCACCTTATCTTTTCCAAAAAAGAAATTCTTGATCTGCTGAATCAATGAGTCTTTTTCATATGAAATTTCCAAATTATACGGATCACCTTTGTCAATCTTAAGCCCCTGAACTGCAATTCCACCAGTAATTTCATCCGAATCTACTTTCTTAAGATATACTGTTAAATCATGATTTCCTTCGATATCATATACAAATGAATCACTCCATGATGTTCCATTTAAACTGCTCTCTGTACTGATCTGATATCCTTCCGGTGCACTGATTGTAATATTTCCTGTGTACCATCCACTCTCTGCATCAATTTGATTTCCAGACAACTCATATGGATTTTCCGGTGTATCCAGATATTCTACTGTCAACGTATAGTTCGCTTCACATGCATTATATTTTTCATCTTCTGCCTTGGTCGCTTTAATCACTATACTTCCAGTTTTATTATCCGCAAATCTGATTACTCCTGTACTCGGATTCATGCTCACTCCAAGTACATTTTCACCTTCAATACTATAAGTAATTTCACCCGTTCCTGTTCCAGTATTCGCCATGACAGATGTATATTCTTTTGTACCATATACAACTGTCTTTGTCGTTTCCTGAAACGCAATGCTTTGATCTGCTTTTTTGATTGTTAATTCATATTCTGCCGTTGCCTCTTTATACGATTCATCTCCTGCCTTAGTTCCTTTTACTTTGACTGTTCCTGTTGACAGAATTGTAAGCTTTCCTGTACTCTTATCAATTGTTGCAACCGACGTATCTGCTTTTTCACCATTCAGCCTTTTCTGTTCAATGATCTCATAAGAAAGTTCTCCATTACCACTGCCCCCCTGTAATGCATTTTCAAATGAAGTATTATTCGCATCCCAGGTGATTTCTGGATTTTGTCTGACAAAATGCAGCGTACTCTGAGTACCTTTCGCTATATTCAAAGTATATGTCGCAGTTGCCGTCTCATAAAAAGAATTCTCATCTTCCGTTTTTGTAGCTTTGATCGTTGCCTGTCCTGCTTTTATAAATGATACTTCTCCCGTTTTTGGATCTACAGACACAATATCCTTGCCATCTTCTACTGAATAAGTAATCTCGCCTGTTCCGTTTCCACCTTTCGCTTCATTTAAATATTTATTATTATTTTCTCCGTAATGCAGATCTGATGGAACACTGGTATCAAACTTAAATCTTGTCTGCCCTTTTTTTATTGCCGTGATTCGGTAGGTCGCAGTAATTTCATTATATTTGTCATCACCTGCCTTAGTTGCCTGAATTCCAACAGTCCCCAGCTTCTTAAAAGTAACTTCTCCCGTATCCGTATTCACTTCTGCTATACCAGTTCCCTCGATTACTTTATAAGTGATCTTTCCTGTACTTTGCCCCCCAACAGCAGCATTTGAATATGTACCATCTGCCGGATAGTATTTTTTATCCTGTGGTACTTCTTCTTCAAATTTGAATCCTGTCTGATCTGCTTTTACAACAGAAAGTTCATATGTAATTTTTGTTTCTGCATAAGTTATATCAGCAGCACGGGTTGCTTCAACTGTAATCATTCCAGAACGCTTGATTGTAACTTCACCTGTCTGAGAATTTATATCTGCCACATCTACATTTGTATCACTTCCCTCAAGATCTTTTTCTTTCACAATCGCATAAGTAATCTTAGAATCTGCCATTTCAGAAGATGCTACATTAATAAACTTATTTTCATTTTCACCGTAGACCACTGACTTCGGTGTTGCGTCATTAAACCGAAATGTTGAATCATATACTGCAGACAGATTCATCTGAACATCACACACATACGGGGCAGCAACCGTTACTGTCTTACTCACCTCATCGTATCCATCTAATGAAAACGTCAGTTCGTATGAATTACCTTCAATTAGTTCAATACTATATGTACCATCTGAACCTGTTATTGTACTTCCTGCATCTCCATCAGACACAAACACATTTTCAAGTGGTTGACTATTCTGTACATTTGTTACCAGACCTGTCAGAGTCACCTTCTGCTTCTGTACCGTTTTCTTCAACGTGATTTCTCTTTCTGTCAATACATTTTCAGAAGTTATCGTCTGCATTTCGGTATCATTATAACTGTCATACCCCTCACCACTGGCTTCCACAATTTTATAATATGCCTCACCATCTGCTTGTTGTGCCTCACTGATTGCTGCAATTTCCAGAACACCATCATCTCCTGTGACTGCATCAACCGTCTCCTGTTTTTTGTCACTTCCTGTTGCATCCGTATAGAGATCATATACTACTTTTACTCCTGGAACAGACTCTCCCTGCTCATTCAGAATTTTGACCGTGTATACATCCTGATGATTTTCTGAACTTGCCAATACGATTTGTCCCGAACTTAATATAAGTTCTAAAACCAGAACCAGGCTCAGAAGCAATGATAAGATTCCTTTTTTTCCTGATATTCTCATCTTTCTATCCTCTTTCATTTGTATTTCATAAAATAATTTCATTTGTATGTACGAATCGAATTTCTGATTCGATCACAACCCGCTCTTCCATTCCCCCTATATTCTGACTTTTTTGTGAATTCATATTTTCCACATTTAATAGTGGAACTGTCTCCCCACTGAACTCCTGTGACAGACCCATCGTATCCTGTTCAATGTTATCCAGTCTATCTGTTATATTGATATTCTGACTGACATCTATTTTTTCTGTCATAATTCCCGTATTTACGGTTTTATTTCCTGGAATCAAATTCCCTGAAGGAGTGATCTTATCTGTCAACTTTCCTCTTTCATGATTTACAGGACTTGTTTTATATCTTTTATCTCCTGACCGCATATTCTGCATTCGGATATCCTCAATACCCTTTCTGGCTGTTCTCCCCGACAGATCTCCAATTACACCTGGAATTTTCAGGATAATAAATAATATAATTGAGACTATCAACATTACAATAGCTACAACTCCTGCAATCTGAAAGACAAGTCGATATCCATCATATGTCATTTTTTTCCTGCCTCCTGTGCCGCATTAATTTTCTGAATTGTACTTTGTATCTTATCCTGTAATTCATCTATATCCTCTTTTATTACTGATTTACTTATATTTCCTGCCTCATCTGAAATATCATTCAGCAACTGAATAAGATCATTTGATGAAGTTACTTCCAAAAATGGAACCACTTGTTCATTGACTATATCGTTAATTTCGGACCATACTTGCAGCCTCGCATCAACATCTTCGAATTTTTCTTCCTTTTTCTTGAGTTCAGTCACCTTTTCCCAAAGAGTTCCATATGCCTCATACATTTTATCCGTCTGCTTTACTTTTGCTTCACTATACTGATTAATCAGATCCAGACAATCGGATATGTCACAATAGACCTGAGCGATCGGATAAGATTTCACGCATTCTTTAAACCAGTTTTTTGCACTGGAATAACGATCTCTGTTTACATTCACGTCATAATAAAAGAGGAATGAATTTCCTATCTCATAGCAGACTTTTTCGTATCCTTCAGGATTCTTTTCTTTCAATTCTTTCAGAACATCCTTCTTTTTTGAAAATCCCTGTCGGTCTTTCTCTTCCACCCCCATTTGCAGGGTCAGCATTTGCTGAGCTTCTTCTTTCGACAGGACAAAATCCTGTATCATTGCATCATTCATTTGTAAATATGCATCCGTTCTTTCCGGATCCGTCAGGATTGCATTACAATAATCCTGATAACTTTCTGCAGATTTTAAAATATAATCATAATTTTCTGTTCTCTTATTTTCCGCACTGAAATATCCCCAGGCAGAAACTGTACTGCAAAGAACTGTTAAAATACTGGTTGTCAAAAATGCTCCCAATTTTTTCTTTTGCTTTTTTCTGAATTTATCATCAATTTCATTATAATGTTCCAGTGCATACATCAACTCAGCACAGGATTGATAACGATCCTTCGGATCTCGTTGCGTACACTTCAGGATAATCCGCTCCAATCCACTGGATAAAGATGGATTGATTTCTCTGATCGGACTAATTTTATATGGTGGTTCACATGGATTTTTTCCTGTCACCAGATGATATAATGTCGCTCCCAGACAATAGATGTCTGTTCTTGCATCTGTCTGACCCATTCCACCAAACTGTTCTGGAGCAGCGTACCCAACCGTTCCAAGACAAGTTGTATCTGCCAGATTTTTTTCTTTAAATTCTCTTGCTGTACCAAAATCAATCAATGTGACATTTCCATCCGGCTTTAACATAACATTTGCCGGTTTCATATCACGGTAAATGATCGGAGGATTTTGTGAATGAAGATATCCCAATACATCACATAACTGTTTTGCCCATGAAATGACCAGTTCCTGCGGCTGTGCTCCAAACTCTTCCAATGCACTGCTCAACGGGTTTCCCTCTATATAATCCATTACAATAAGAAATGTATCTTCATCCTCAATCACATCAATAATACTCGGGAGACTCGGATGTCTGAGTTTCTTCAGCATATCAGTTTCCACGATCAGCCCCTGCTTGACCACTTCAAAATCCCGAATACCATCCTTTCTGACTTCCTTGATTGCCCACTGTTTATTTGCTTTTTCATTCATTGCCAGATACACGACACTCATACCGCCCCGGCCAACTTCATTTAGTATTTTGTACTTCCCATCTACCAGACTTCCTATTTCCAACATAACAGTTCTCCTTTAAAATGTCCGCACAAGAGCAACCGAAATATTATCCCGTTCCCCACGTCGTTTATTTTCCTCAATCAATTCTGCTGCTCTTTGCGACATTGTATTATTATCCATTAACAAATGTGGATCAAATTGTGACGCAATTTCTTCAGAACTGATCTCATGCCGAAATCCGTCTGAACACAAAATATAAACTGTATTTGCTTTTGGACTTCCAAAAATCATTTCCGGATATACTGTATCTGATGCACCAACACACTGAAGCAATACATTTCTTCGCTCATCTACTTTCGCTTCAGCTTCTGTTATATGACCAAGTGCAACCTCTCTTCCAACAACAGTCTGATCTGTTGTAAGCTGACTTAACTGATCACCTAATTCATATATCCTCGAATCTCCTACATTCATGATATAATATCGTTGATCTGTCAGAAGCATAACAACAGCCGTTGTTCCCATACGGACACCTTGCTTTAATCCATAAACTTTGATTTTCTGATTCATTTCATCAATGATCTTTTCCCACTGATTCCGAATCACGTTGTCTTCCAGTGGAGCTTTACAGAGTTTTGGAAGTTCCTGACTGCACCACGATTCAAAAGCATAAACTAATGACGCACTGGCTATCTCACCATTTGCAAGACCTCCCATTCCATCACACAAAACTGCAAAAACCATTCTGCCCTGTACAGTATTCAAGATTTTCACTGCAAGACTATCCTGATTGGTCTGCTTTGTCGTTCCTATATCTGTATTTGCAGAAATCAAAAAGTTCAATGTAACACCTTCCCCCTATTTTTATATTTTTACATTACTTTAAACTCAAATTCCTCATTTCCAAGTCTCAGACATGTCCCATGAGTTAAAGGAACCTCAACATTGCTCTGAATCATATTTCCATTGACAAATGTATGGTTTGTAGAATTTGTATCTACTACAAAATAATTGCCGTCCCGATTGATAATATTTACATGACTACGACTGATTGCCGGATTATCTCCTATAAAATAATCTACATAGCTTCGCTCTTTCCCGATACGGAATACTGGTTTGTTCAACGGGATACGTTCATTATTTTTCATACGAAGTAAAAACGCCCCCTGCAAACTCTGCATTTCTGTCGGACCTAATACACTTGTTTCTCCTGCAGGTGCCATTGACAAAACTGTGGTTTCACCAAAATTTATCGGTGGATTCTGATATTGTGGTTCTTTATACTCTGCTCCCTGACTTTGATATCCTGTTCTCTGCAAACTCTGTGGAACTGCATAAGTTCCCTGAAAAGTCCCCTGATTATTCGAAATCACATTATTAATGGGGATATTGT
>OGPE01001844.1_pt1 | contig 12935 bp, 9 predicted proteins | sample 1552881 | NCBI WGS metagenome assembly OGPE01 (sample SAMEA2580236, study PRJEB22360) | human gut metagenome | biome: human gut; feature: human-associated habitat; material: faeces | place: Denmark | collected 2008/2010 | reverse complement strand
TTCTTGTATATCTTTTCTCTTAATTATTTCCCAGCGGCTGCCATTGCTGCATTGATCTTCTCTACAAGCAGATCTGCATCAATTCCATGAACCATAGCTGCTTCCTCAAGAGACTCCATCTGAGATGACGGGCATCCAAGACAATGCATACCAATCTCCATCAAAATCGGAGCTGACTCTGGAAATGTTACCAGAAGTTCGCCAATTGTTGTACTTTTAGAAATTGCCATCACTGTTTCCTCCTTACATATTTCTATTTTCAATTAATTTCTGTCACCCTTGAACAGTAATTTTTATTATAATCCCTGATCTATGATTTAGCAACCTTATTTTTATTATCATTCCATGAAATTTTCTGAAATTTTCACACAACTTTTTCCGTTTATCACACTACTCAAAAGTCAATCAGTTTTCTTTTTTTTTTCGACAAATCGTCATTTTCATAACAATAACCAAAACGAATGTTCTTTTTATTTTCAAAAGTTATCCACACTATTCACATCTTTCTTTGTTGATAATGTGGATAACTTTCAGGAAATCTTTTATTTTTCCTCATTTTTTCGATTTTTCAATGTTGATAAGTTAAAAACTACTTTTTTTCATTTTTTTGCTATTTTGAATATTCTTGTCATATTTTGTGCATTTTGACTATCCGTATATTCTTCTTGGAAAATACCGATTTTAGAATTTACAGTCAAATCTTTCATTTCCCATACATATTCTGGACAATGCATTGTTTTCTTTCTATTATTCTTTAATAAATCCGTCTGACAGCCACGATATTTGTATACGTTGCACTGCTGATACCAATTCCCTGAGCTTCGTTCATTGCATTTACAATCTGATCATTTCCTATATATAGACCAACATGTCCTTCATATAAGATAAGATCCCCCGGCTGTGCGTCTTCATAACTCACTTCATATCCCGCACTTCGCTGTTCATAAGAAGTTCGTGGAAGACTTATACCAAAATGTGCATACACAGACTGGACAAATCCTGAACAATCCGCCCCATCTGTTAAACTTGTACCGCCCCACACATATGGATTCCCAATAAACTGACAGGCATAATCAATAACTTCCTGCCCTGACGCAACTGACTGAGCCGCTGCTTCTGCAGCCTGGGCTTCTGCTTCCGCCTTCGCAACCGCAGCTTCTTCTGCTTCCATTCGTTTTTGTTCTTCCTCTTTTGTCTCCCCGTAAGAATAAGAACTTTCCTCTGTAACATAATCACCGCACACCCAGCCATTAACTTCACCGACCTGTATCGGATACCAGCCCTCTACAGGATCTTCTGTCACAAGATATTCTTCTCCCTGATTAATCTGGGTTAATACGGTAGTATCCGTCCCATGTCCCTCTCTGACATTCAGGCAATCTGCTGTGACTGTAACATTCTCATTTGTATACTCATCTGATCTCGAACGGGCTTCCTCCCCTGTGAACAATGTTTCCGTCGGAACATACCCCTCTGCATTTCCCGACCGGATTTTTGTCCATCCATCCAGATATTCCAGCACAACTGCCGCTGAATCAGAATATAATTTTCCAACCCATTCACTGTTTTCATCTGCTTCGCTTCTAATATAGGTATAATCCCCCGTATTAGAAAACGCTATATTCAAATACTCTCCCTCTTCTGTCGGCACCAGATACAGATTGATGTTGTTCTTTATTTCTGTCTGATATGATGCTTCCAAAATATTTTCAATTCCTGTAACCGGAACCAGACTCTTCTCACTGTCACCAGTTTCTGCCGCCTGTGTTCTGACTACACTCCCCGGAATCATGATCGCCCCTGCCATCATTGACATGATAAGCTTATGTTTCATCCGCATGTTACTCATATAAAACCTCCTTTATTTCCAGCCTTATCTTTTGTGGGAAGTTTTAATTGTTACATAATTGTTAATTTTTGTTACGCCGTAATTTTATCAATCAACCATAGATGTGTCAACCGTTTTAATAGTTTTTTCATAATTATCACCCTCCACCATTTGTAATTATTCCCCTTTTTTATTAATCTTAACGTCCTTTTTGTTAATTATTTTGTAATATTTTGTCAGGAGAAATAAAAAAACTTATTTTTTTCTCTTGACAATTTTAAAAATATAAGTTATATTCTAATTACAGTAATCGTTATCGTTATTGATTCAATTTTAGAAAGAGGTGAATCTATGGCTGCAATTAAATATAGCCGACAACGAGAAGCTATCAAGCATTATCTCGCTTCAACAAAAGAGCATCCCACTGCCGACACTGTTTATCTGCATGTCAAAGAGGATTTTCCTAATATCAGTCTTGGTACTGTTTACCGGAATTTGAATCTGCTGACAGATATCGGCGAAGCGATCAAGATCCCTACACCTGACGGCGGAGATCGATTTGACGGGAATGTTATTCCCCACAATCATTTTCTCTGTACAAGCTGTGGACGGTTACTGGATCTGGAACTGGATATGAAGAGTATTGAAGAAGTGAACCGGCTGGCCGGGGAGAATTTCGATGGGATCATTACTTCAAGTTCCACTTTGTTTTATGGGGAATGCAGTGACTGCATTAGGAAGTCTTAAGTTATAAAAAATTTAATAAGAAAAAGGAGATTATCATTATGAAAAAATTTGTATGTACAGTATGTGGTTATGTTCACGAAGGAGATGCTGCACCGGCTGAATGTCCAGTCTGTCACGCACCAGCTTCCAAGTTTAAAGAGCAGGAAGGAGACAAAGTATGGGCTGCTGAGCACGTTGTAGGTGTTGCACAGGGTGTCAGCGAAGATATTCTTGCAGATCTTCGTGCAAACTTCGCAGGAGAATGCTCTGAAGTAGGAATGTACCTTGCAATGGCAAGAGTTGCTCACAGAGAAGGATATCCGGAAATCGGACTTTACTGGGAAAAAGCTGCTTACGAAGAAGCAGAGCATGCTGCAAAATTCGCTGAACTTCTTGGTGAAGTTGTAACAGACAGCACAAAGAAAAACCTTGAGATGAGAGTTGATGCTGAGCACGGTGCTACAGAAGGTAAATTCGATCTTGCAAAGAGAGCTAAAGCTGCTAACCTGGATGCAATCCACGACACAGTACACGAGATGGCTCGCGACGAAGCTAGACACGGAAAAGCTTTCGAAGGACTGCTTAAGAGATACTTCGGCTAATTTAAACAAACCTTATCAGCAGAAGCGATCGCTTCTGCTATGATAAAACTGCCCATCGGGAATGGAACATTTCCTTCCTGATAGGCAGTTTTTTAATCTTCTTTCTCTTTTCTTTCATCTGATAATTTAACTTTTTTGCCGGCAATGAGTTTCTGTTTCTCTTTTCTCCCTAACTGCTTAATTGCATATTCACGTTTCATTGCCTGTTCTTTTGTCTCAAATTCCTCATAATAAGCCAATTCAACAGGCCGCCGTGCCTTCGTATATTTTGCGCCTTTCCCGGAATTGTGCGCCTCCACACGTTTGTCCAGATCATTTGTCCAGCCCGTGTATAACGTTCCGTCACTACATTTTAGCATATATGTATAATTCAAAAACTCATCACCTCTGCTATCTCCCGCATTACTCTTTCGATGCATGTTATTTATTATATCATGAATCCCTTATCCAGGATCAATACTATATTATCAAGAAAACTTTTCCTGTATCCAATACAATATAGTATTGATCCTGCACCCGTAATCAAACTTTTGAATCCATCATTTTATCCAAACAAATATAACTTTACTCCATAAAATTCATGGGGTCAACCGGCGCCCCGTCTTTCATAATTTCAAAATATAAATTTGGTCCTTCGACACTATAATATTTCGTCGGTGAATTCAGTGTTCCCACTTCCTCTCCGGCTGCAATATAATCTCCAACTGCTGCCGCCACTTCATCCAGCTGGCCATAAACCGCAGTATACCCATTTCCCATATCAAGTGTCACAGTAGTTCCTGTCTGGGCAGTCTGTTCAATACTCTCTACAACTCCTGCTGCCGCTGCGTGGATCACTTCTCCCTGCGTTCCACCAATAATCAGTGCAGGATTATATTTATACTGCTCCAATGTTGGAAAATATACTGTATGATCCATACTAAAACTCAAAAGTGTTGCTCCGCTTGCCGGCCAGGCAAGTGTACTTTCCTGAGTAAACCATACATCCTGCGTATTTGAAGATGCTGTGCTTTGAATTTCCTCTGCGGATATATTTCCATTCTCCATACTATTTTCATTCTCTTGCTGAACATCCTTTTGGGATTCCTGGTTTTCTTCATTATCCTCTTCTGAATCTGTGTCTGTAGGAAGAATATCATCTGTATTCGCCAATGTACTATCATCTTCTGTAAGCTGTTCTGCTGTTGTTTGCGCATCTTTTATCTGCTGCTCCATGTCTTTTTTGTAATGATTGTATGTGTAGCTTCCAACCATTGTAATTACCGCAACAAAACAAAGTACTGCGCCAACTGCAGCTCCCTTTCCTTTCAAAAAGGCCGGTCTTTCATTTTTATTCATAATCATCACCTCTGGCTATAGCATTGCCTGAAATGATTGTTCTTATTCATCTATGTGGTGTAGTTCTGTTCCTTCATAAAAATATTGCAGGATCTCTTCATAATTTTTCCCATCCTTTGCCATTTCCTGTGCAGTCCACTGACTCATTCCGAATCCGTGCCCTTTTCCAACAGTTGCAATTTTTAATCCATGCGGACTTTCATAAAAAGAAAATGAACTCGAAGGAAGTTTCAGTGCATCACGGAACTGATCTCCTGTACATATCGTCTCTCCAATCCTCATTTTTCTGACATAACCAGAAGAATCCCATTCCTGAATTTCAAAATCTTCGTATCCATACCCATTTTCTGCTTTTTTCTGTTCCTCTGCCACAAGGAATTCTCTACATCTCTTTTGTATCTCTTTATATTCTATCAAATGTACCTGAATTTCATCTTCTGCCGCCTTGTCAAGCGGACATTCTTTTGCTGTGATGTACGGATAATCTGCATTCCCAAGTACCTCCTGCACATCTCTGGTCTTTCCATTACTGGATTGATGAAACGGTGTCCATGCAAAGGTCTCATGATACCACAGTACAATTCCTTTTGTTTCCTGTACTGCCTGTTGACATTTTTTCAAATTCTCTTCGTATTTTGTCCCCCACTTTTTCTTCATCTGAGTCTGCGTCAGACATTTATCCAAAAGAGTCTGCTTTTCTTTCTCTGTTCTGTACAACTCTGTACGTAGAACAACCGCCTGTGCCTTCAATGCTTCTATTTCACATCCACCATCTGTTTCTCCTGCGAGCATTTCTGCGAGATACACAGATGCATTATCGCTGTCAGCTCCCTGCACCGCATTTTTTCCGTTTATAAAAACAGAAATGATGTAAGGAAGTAAAAACAGTATGATAAGAAATGCAAAAAATAACTTTATTTTATTTCTAATTGTATCACGCATAAAAACAGCCCTCCATACTCTATTGTATGGAAGGCTGTCCTATTTTAGAACTTATCTGGTTCATTCTCCGTGTAATTGCTTATTCGAAAAGGTCCTGTCCTGATGGAACTTCAACCTTCTCCAGATGCCAGATATCACGCACATACTCCTCGATTGTTCTGTCAGATGTGAACTTACCGCTGCATGCTGTGTTCATCATTGCCATCTTAGACCATCTCTGCTGATCTCTGTAAGCTTCTTCTACTCTCTTCTGTGCATCTGCATAAGAACGGAAGTCTTTCAGAATGAAGTAAGTATCTGCTTTGTCTGTACACTGTGTATTGAGCAGTGAGTTATACAGATTGATATACATGTTGTGATCACCGTTTGAGTAGGTTCCATCCATCAGCTGATCTACCACACGTTTAACTTCCCAATCATTGAAATAGATATCTGTCGGGTTGTATCCGCCATTGTTCTCGTAATTGATTACTTCCTGTGAGCTCAGACCAAAGATGAATGCATTTTCCTCTCCAACTTCATGAACGATCTCTACGTTTGCTCCGTCCATTGTTCCAAGTGTCGGTGCACCATTCAGCATGAACTTCATGTTACCTGTACCGGATGCCTCTTTGGAAGCTGTTGAGATCTGTTCGCTGACATCTGCTGCTGCGAAAAGAATCTCTGCATTGGATACTCTGTAGTCTTCGATAAATACAACTTTCAGCTTTCCGTTGATGCTTCTGTCGTTATTTACAACATCTGCTACGGAGTTGATCAGTTTGATTGTCTCTTTCGCACGAAGGTATCCTGCTGCCGCCTTTGCTCCGAAGATAAATGTTCTTGGGTAGAAGGACATCTCCGGATGCTCTTTGATCTGATTGTACAGATACATGATATGCAGGATATTTAACAGCTGGCGTTTGTACTCGTGCAGACGTTTTACCTGAATATCAAAGATAGAACGAGGATCTACATCGATTCCGTTATGTTCTTTGATGTATTTCGCAAGGCGAACTTTATTCTGATATTTAATTTCCATAAATTCACGTCTTGCATCTTCATCTTCTACAAGCGGTTTCAGTTTTGCGATCTGAGACAGATCTGTGATCCATCCGTCACCGATCTTATCTGTGATCCAATCAGCAAGGAGCGGATTTCCATGTGCAAGGAAACGTCTCTGTGTAATTCCGTTTGTCTTGTTATTAAACTTCTCAGGCATCATCTGATAGAAATCTTTCAGTTCCTGTTTCTCAAGAATTTCTGTATGAAGCTGTGCAACACCGTTTACAGAGAATCCTGCAACAATTGCCATGTTCGCCATACGAACCTGTCCGTTCATAAGGATTGCCATTTTGCGGACTTTCTCTTCATTTCCCGGATACATCTCACGAACCTTGATCAGGAAACGACGATCGATCTCCTGTACAATCTGGTAAATACGTGGAAGTAATTTTGAGAACAAGTCGATTGGCCATTTCTCAAGTGCCTCTGCCATGATTGTATGGTTTGTATAAGCACAAGTCTTGCTTGTAACTTCCCATGCATCCTCCCAGCTTAATCCTTCTACGTCGATCAGAAGACGCATCAGCTCCGGAACTGCAACTGTCGGATGTGTATCGTTCATCTGGATAACAACTTTCTCGTGCAGTTTTCTGATATCTCCATGTTTCTTCTTATACTTCTCGATCAGAGCCTGAAGACTTGCAGAAATGAAGAAATACTGCTGTTTCAGACGAAGCTCTTTTCCTGAATAATGATTGTCATTCGGATAAAGGACATCAACGATCAGTTTTGCAAGGTTCTCCTGCTCTACTGCTTTGTGATAATTACCTCTGTCAAACTCATCAAGTTTGAAGTCTGTAATCGGTTTTGCATCCCATACACGCAGTGTATTTACTACATGATTACCATATCCTACGATTGGCATATCATACGGAACAGCCATAACAGACTCATAATTTTCCTGGATAAATTTATCTTTTCCTGTTACAGGATCTTTCTCGAAACGGATATTTCCGCCAAAGCGTACTTCTTTTGCGTACTCTTCACGGCGAATTTCAAATGGATTTCCTTCTTTCAGCCAGTTGTCCGGAACCTCCACCTGATATCCATCTTTGATTTTCTGTTTGAACATTCCATAACGGTAACGGATTCCACATCCGTATGCCGGATAGTTCAGTGTTGCAAGAGAATCAAGGAAACATGCTGCAAGACGTCCAAGACCACCATTTCCAAGAGCCGCATCCGGCTCCTGGTCTTCAATCACGTTCAGATCAATATTCATCTCTTCCAGTGCTTCTTTTACATCTTTATATGCTGTCATATTGATGAGGTTGTTGCCAAGTGCACGTCCCATAAGGAACTCCATTGACATATAGTATACTGTCTTGGCGTCTGTCTCATCATATCTTTTCTGTGTCTCAATCCAATCATCGATAATAACATCTTTGACTGCATAGGATACTGCCTGGAATAGCTGCTGCGGTGTAGCCTCATCGATCGTTTTTCTATAAAGTGTCTTAACGTTATCCTTTACTGCCGCTTTAAAAGCCTTTTTCTCGAATCTTTTACTGAACATGTTTATTACTCTCCTTTTTTCTCAACACCCATTGTAACCGCTTCGCCGTTGATCTTCCATTCTTTCACGTAGCCAGCCGGCTGTGCTTTTACAACTTCATCCGCAAGTACCTCACCTGCGATCAGTGTATTGTTCTTTTCGAAGACAGCTTCTGCCTTTTCACTACCCTCGTATGTAACTTTGATTCTGTCCATAACTTCGAAATCAGCTTCTTTTCTCATTGTCTGGATCTTGCTGATGATCTCACGTACAAATCCCTCTTCCAGCAGCTCTGGTGACAGGTTTGTATCGAGAACAACTGTGATTCCGTTGTCATTTACAGATTCATATCCTTCAATCTGTGCTGTATCGATCAGAAGATCTTCCTTGAAAAGTTCAATTTCCTGTCCGTTTACATCCAGTTTGAGTGCACCTGTAGCGTTGAGCTCATCCATTGCTGCATTTCCATCGATGTCGTTAAGCGCCGCTTTGATACCACCTAACATCTTACCATATTTCGGTCCGACTGTCTTTAATTGTGGTTTAAAACTATAAGAAGTAAAGTCTCTTACATCATCTGTAAATTTAACATTTTTAACATTCAGCTCATCTGCAACGATCTCCTGATAGAATTCCGGAAGATCAAAGTCTGCTTTCACAAACATCTTTCCGATCGGCTGACGGTTCTTGATGTTGGATGCATTACGGCATGCACGTCCCATAACAACAAGGTCAAGAACATGTTCCATGTTATTTTCAAGTTCTTTGTCAATCTGATCTTCATGAACTTCTGGGAAGTCACAAAGGTGAATACTTTCCGGAGCATCCTTATCAATGCTGCGAACCAGGTTCTGATAAATCTCTTCTGTCATGAACGGGATCATCGGAGCTGCTGCCTTAGATACTGTAACAAGAGCTGTGTACAGAGTCATGTAAGCATTGATCTTATCCTGCTCCATTCCCTTTGCCCAGAAACGCTCACGGCTTCTTCTTACATACCAGTTACTCAGATCATCTACGAAATCCTGAAGCACACGTGCTGCCTCTGGGATTCTGTAATTGCCAAGATTATAATCTACATCTTTTACCATTGTGTTCATCTTGGAGAGGATCCACTTATCCATAACCGGAAGTTTATCATATTCCAGAGTATATTTTGTTGCATCAAAATTATCAATGTTCGCATAAAGCACGAAGAATGCATAAGTATTCCAAAGTGTTCCCATGAACTTACGCTGTCCTTCCTGAACGGCTTTTCCGTGGAAACGATTCGGAAGCCACGGAGCACTGTTGATGTAGAAATACCAGCGGATTGCATCTGCTCCGTATTTCTCAAGTGCATCAAACGGATCGACCGCATTTCCTTTAGACTTACTCATCTTCTGTCCATTTTCATCCTGAACATGTCCAAGAACGATAACATTCTTATATGGAGCCTTGTTGAACAGCAGTGTTGAAATAGCAAGCAGTGAGTAGAACCATCCTCTTGTCTGGTCTACAGCCTCAGAAATAAAGTCTGCCGGGAACTGTCTCTCAAACAGATCCTGATTTTCAAATGGATAATGATGCTGTGCAAATGGCATGGATCCACTGTCGAACCAGCAGTCGATAACTTCCGGTACTCTGTGCATCTCTTTACCACACTCCGGACACTTGATTGTTACAGCATCGATGTATGGGCGGTGAAGCTCAATATCATCCGGGCAGTTATCAGACATTGATTTCAGTTCTTCAATGCTTCCGATAGAGTGCATATGTCCACACTCACACTGCCAGATATTCAGTGGGGTTCCCCAGTAACGGTTACGGCTGATTCCCCAGTCCTGAACGTTCTCGATCCAGTCACCGAAACGTCCTTTACCGATACTTTCCGGAATCCAGTTAATTGTGTTATTATTTCTGATCAGATCTTCGCGAACTGCTGTCATCTTGATGAACCAGGACTCACGAGCGTAATAGATCAGCGGAGTATCACATCTCCAGCAGTGAGGATAGCTATGCTCGAACTTCGGTGCATCATAGAGAAGTCCTCTTGCATCCAGATCTTTTAATACTTCCGGATCAGCCTTCTTCACAAACAGACCGGCGAACGGTGTAGATTCTGCCATATCACCCTTCTCATCTACAAGCTGTACGAATGGAAGATCATATTTTCTTCCTACATTCGCATCATCTTCACCAAATGCTGGTGCGATATGAACGACTCCTGTACCATCTGTCAGAGTTACATATTCATCACATACAACATAGAATGCTTTCTTGCGCTGTTTTGCAGCCTCGTCTGCTGCACACTGATACAACGGCTCATACTCTTTTCCTTCCAGATCAGTTCCCTTGTAAGTCTCAAGAATTTCATAAGCATCTTTGCCTTCTTCTGCAAGTCTTCCAAGAACTGTATCAAGCAGTGCGCAAGCCATATAATATACATGTCCGTCTGCTGCCTTAACCTTTGCGTAATCTTCTTTCGGATTTACACAAAGTGCAAGGTTGGATGGAAGTGTCCAAGGTGTTGTTGTCCATGCAAGAATATATGCATCTTCATCTTTTACTTTAAAACGAACGATTGCTGAACGCTCCTTAACATCCTTGTATCCCTGTGCAACTTCCTGTGCGGAAAGCGGTGTTCCACAACGCGGGCAGTAAGGAACGATCTTAAATCCTTTGTAAAGGAGTCCCTTATCCCAGATCTGCTTCAGAGCCCACCATTCAGACTCAATAAAGTTGTTATCATAAGTTACATATGGGTGCTCCATATCAGCCCAGAATCCAACTGTACCGGAGAAATTCTCCCACATTCCTTTGTATTTCCATACACTCTCTTTACATTTCTTGATAAATGGTTCAAGACCATATTTCTCAATCTGATCTTTTCCATCAAGACCAAGAAGCTTCTCAACTTCAAGCTCTACCGGAAGACCATGTGTATCCCATCCGGCCTTTCTTGGAACCATATATCCTTTCATTGTACGGTATCTCGGGATCATATCCTTAATAACACGAGTTAAAACGTGTCCGATATGCGGTTTACCATTTGCTGTCGGAGGTCCGTCATAGAAAATATAATCCGGACATCCTTCTTTTTCATCCATACTTTTCTGGAAGATTTCATTATCATCCCAGAACTTTTCAACTTCTTTTTCACGGCTGACAAAATTCATGTCAGTTGAAACTTTCTTATACATGTTCTTATCCTTTCCTGAGTTTATTTTATGATTCTTAAAAAAAGAAAGGCTTCCGTCCTGTAATAGGACGAAAGCCTGAACTTCTCTCGTTAAACCACCTGTTACATCATACTTAGGTCTGATTTCTGACCTGCATATGGTATCCTTTAACGCCGGACACGCGTCAGTCCTTACTCTCTCTTTCTGCAGAAACCTCTTTTCTGCATCTGTTTCAGGAACTGCTGCTCTGGAGTGATCTTCAAAAATCTCTTACTTGCACCGGACTCCCACCATCTCCGGCTCGCTGTAACGTTCGGATAAATCCTACTGTCTCCGTCATCGCTTTACCTGTGAACTTCTACACACGGCTTATTATAAAGAGATTCTTGGCTCTAGTCAAGGTTTATTATGATAAAAAAAGTGCGAAAAAACGTTGTTTTCAGCGTTCTTTCGCAAATTTCTATTTTCTTATCTGCGGCGTTTCTTCTTTCTTTTCACATTACCACTCTTTGCATTTCTTCTTTTTCCTTTTTTTCTTCTGCGACGTCTTATCTGCTTCCGGTAATTCGCAAGTACAACAATGATAATCAATAAAATCACAACTGCAATTACAACTCCGATCACAATTTTCATAAACTTTGAAATCCCGGTTACGACAGTTGAAGTTGTCTTATCTTTCTTTTTTCCCAAAACAGCTGCACTGCTTTCCTCTGTTTTTTCTATCGCAGCTTTCACACTGCCTACTTCCTGCCCTTTATAAGTAAATGTTACTGTTCCGGATCCATCCTTGTTGCTGTCTTCCTTCACTTCTGCTTTCACATCAGAAAATTGTGCACTCTTCGGAAGTACGATATAAGCATCTTCGTCTTCATAAGACTTCACACCTTCCGGAAGCTTCTGATCCTTCAAAGATATTTTTGAAAAATTACTGTAAGCATAATCAAACATGGCACGAGTATCTATATAAGCATCATTTCCAAAATCATAAAGTACCACCGCAACAAGCTGCATATCTCCGTTATCTGCCATTGTCACAAGCGTTGTTCTTGCCTGATCTGTGTAGCCGGTCTTACCGCCCTTGCAGTATTCATAATAATTATCATTCTGTGGCCAGAGCATCTTGTGCTTCTGCTGAAAAGTACGTTCTTCATTCACCAGATTCGTTGCCGGAATCGTATGGCTTAACGATTGGGAAATTGTCCGGAACGCTTCCTTCTGATAAACTGCTGCACCAATTCTTGCCATATCATGCGCCGTTGTATAATGTTGTTCATCATGAAGTCCGTTCGCATTCGTCCAGTGTGAACCTGTACATCCAAGTTTTTCTGACTCACCATTCATCGCCTGAATAAATGTGTCATAACCCCCACCCATCTTCTTGCCAACACTCTCAGCTACTGCATAAGAGACCTCATTTGCCGATGCCAGCAGAACGGCATAGAGCGCGTCTTCCATACTGATCTGCTCCCCCGGTGTCATGCCGATATGGGCATCGCCATATTCCAGAAAGGAGATACTGTCCTGGGAAAATTCTACCGTATCTGTAAGCTCTGCATTGTCCAGCGCAACCAATGTTGTCAGAAGTTTTGTAATACTCGCCGGATAATGCTTCTTTTCAATCTGCTTGCTATATAAAACCGCCCCACTATTCATATCCATAACGATTGCAGAATCCGCATAAGTTGCCGGTCCCTGTGGCCAGTTCTCCACACTGTTTGAATCCGGTGCGATCGCATAACAGTTCTGACGCTGTGTCTCCCTGTCTTCTCCCGCTGTCTGAGTTGAATCTGTTGTGGCTG
>OGPE01001842.1_pt1 | contig 12950 bp, 5 predicted proteins | sample 1552881 | NCBI WGS metagenome assembly OGPE01 (sample SAMEA2580236, study PRJEB22360) | human gut metagenome | biome: human gut; feature: human-associated habitat; material: faeces | place: Denmark | collected 2008/2010 | reverse complement strand
ATTTTACAACTCTGGTATACAAATTACAGATAGATATACCCGGATTACAAATTATTTCCGATTATACAATCTTATATCCTGGTGTATAAGAATAGTTTATCACGGTAAAACTACGACGACCCGAAACGCTAAAGCATTCTACAAACCAAGCGGACAACGTACGTTCCTACCAGACTCCTCCGACAGGATTTCTTCAAATAAAGTTTTTCATTTTTAACAATTTACGTTTTATTCTCTTAGAATTATTAGCATTTTTCAATATTGAATTCAAGATTTTTGTGTAACTTTGTGAGCAAATTGCAACTATTAAATATAATGCTCTTAAAGAAATTGACTTTACCGGAACTCCTTTCTAACAGCTGTTCCAAATTCAAGAACAATTTATCTTTGAACTTTGTTCAAAGTGGCAAACGAACTTACCAGGACTTCTATAACGAAGTAACTTCGATAGCTAATTATCTTCTTTCATCCGGCATTCGAAAAGGTGATAAAATAGCAATTTTAAGTGCTAACATGCCGAATTGGGGTATTACTCAATTTGCTATTGCCCGGATCGGCGCTATTGCAGTACCGGTTCTTCCGGGTTTCAGCAGTATAGAAATACAAAATATTTTAGAACATTCGGAATCTAAAATCATCTTTGTATCTAAATTGCTTTATAAATTAGTCGCCGATATAAAGACGAGTTATCTGGAACAAAAGATTCTGATGAATACTTTCGCCCGGATTCCGGAAGACTATCCGGTAGAAGCGATCGACAAACTGGAGAACAATATCGGTCTGGATAACCTGACTCCCCTTCCTGCAATACAAGTAGAAGAAGAAGATACGGCTTCGATCATCTATACGTCAGGAACTACAGGTTTTTCCAAAGGGGTGGAATTAACTCACCGTAATCTGGTCTGGAATGCGCGGCAATGTGCTACGATCCAACCTGTAAGTATCCAAGACCGTTTTCTCAGCATTTTACCTTTGGCCCATACCTACGAAAATACCCTGGGCCTGTTACTACCGGTGATGTTCGGAGCTCAGATTTATTATCTGGACCGTGTACCGACACCTAAATTATTGGTACCTGCCATGCAGAAGATAAGGCCTACGGTTATGTTATCCGTACCTTTGATCATCGAAAAAATATATAAAACCCAGGTATTGCCTAAATTTACTTCGTCTGCCTTGATGAAGACCTTATACAATTTCGGGCCTACCCGGAAATTATTCAATCGGCTGGCCGGAAAAAAACTGATGCAGACTTTCGGGGGAAAAATCGTTTTCTTCGGTATCGGTGGTTCGAAAATAGATCCTGTAGTAGAACGTTTTCTCAGAGAGGCTAAATTCCCTTATGCCATCGGTTATGGTTTGACAGAGACTTCTCCGATGTCTGCAGGTTCTGCTCCCCGGGGAACTTTCTTACAGGGCGTAGGTCCTGCCATGGAAGGGGTGCAAATCAAAATCAACGAACCGGATAAGACCGGCCAGGGAGAGATCTGGATCAAAGGTCCCCATGTTATGAAAGGCTATTATAAAAAACCGGAATTAACTCAGGAAGTATTCAGCGAAGACGGCTGGTTTAAGACCGGAGATTTGGGTTCTTTCGACCGCAAAGGGCGGCTTTCGATCCGCGGACGAATCAAAACCATGATATTAGGTTCTTCCGGTGAAAACATCTATCCCGAAGAAATCGAATCGATCATCAATAATTTCCGTTTTGTCAATGAATCCCTGGTTGTAGAATCCAAAGGGAAATTAGTGGCTATGGTACATTTCAATATGGAAGAACTGGAAAAACAAGTCCAAAAAATAAAAAGCCAGGCCGGAAATTACAAAACCGCTATCAATGACTATATAGAAGAGCAGAAAAAAGAATTATTCGAATATGTAAATTCAAGGGTAAACAATTTTTCCAAGCTTCAATTAGTGCTGGTACAGCATGAACCCTTTGAAAAAACACCGACACATAAGATTAAACGTTTCCTCTACAATAACATCAATATCAAGTAAGGGTTTACGGTTAAAACAGTAATAACGGTGACAGCAGTTAAAACGGTTTAAGACTGTATTGTCACCGTTTCCTTTTGATTAATTTTGGGGGTTATTATTCATTCGGCTAAATACAAACTTAATCTAAAAAACGATCTATGAATCTTACATTCAAACTGGCATTAGTTTTTTTTCTATTGCTTACCTTATCTTGTAAAGAGCGGCATTTATTTTCGGATCAATCGGAATTGGCAACAGTGACCCGTGATTTCGAAGACAAACAAAAAGCCCTCCCCCACGGGGACCTGTTCCGGATATTTACAACCTCATTGACTACCGAAGAACGTGAAGCCCTGATGTTTCTCTATGCCTACATGCCCATCGGAGATATCACCGACTATAGCGGGGATTATTATCTGATGAACGTCAGATATGCATTGAAAACCAGACAGGAAATGCCTTGGGGTAACCGGATTCCTGAACGGGAATTCCGCCACTTTGTTTTACCGGTGCGGGTCAATAACGAAAACCTGGACGAATCGCGGAAAGTATTTTACGAGGAATTGAAAGAGCGGGTAAAAAATCTTTCACTTTACGATGCGATACTCGAAGTCAACCACTGGTGTCACGAGAAAGTGATCTATACTCCTTCTGATTCCCGCACCAGTTCGCCCTTAGCATCGGTTAAAACCGCTTATGGACGTTGTGGTGAAGAATCGACCTTTCTGGTTGCTGCTCTCCGTTCTGTAGGAATCCCGGCACGTCAGGTTTATACCCCCCGCTGGGCGCATACCGACGATAACCATGCCTGGGTAGAAGCCTGGGTAGACGGACAATGGCATTTTCTGGGAGCTTGCGAACCGGAACCGGTATTGGATTTAGGCTGGTTCAATGCACCGGCGAGCCGGGGGATGCTGATGCACACCAAAGTATTCGGTCGCTACAACGGCCCGGAAGAAGTCATGAGCCGAACCTCCGGTTATACCGAAATCAATGTTATCGGCAATTATGCCCCGACGACACAGGCAACAGTTACCGTCACAACGCCGGACAACCAACCGGTAAAAAATGCACAAGTCGATTTTAAACTATATAATTACGCAGAGTTTTACACCGTAGCATCTAAAACGACAAATGACCAAGGCAAAGCCTCTTTATCAGCCGGAAAAGGAGATATGCTGGTCTGGGCCACCGACGGCGAACGATTCGGATACGGCAAACTCTCTTTTGCAAAAGATGCTGCAATCACCATCATCCTGGATAAACAAGCCGGAGAGGTAAGTACCCTAGCACTCGACATCGTACCTCCGGCCGAGCATGTCAACCCGGTTACCGTTACCCCGGAACAACGGGCAGAGAACACCCGCCGGATGGCAATGGAAGATTCGATCCGCAATGCCTATACAGCCACTTTTATAAATGCCGGACAAGCTGACGACATCGCCGGTGAATTAGGTTTACCTTCAGCCCCTTTGACGAAACTTCTTATTGCCAGCCGGGGTAACCACGACCAGATACTCGGTTTCCTGCGCCATACACCGAAAGCTCAGCGAGTTCAGGCGTTGCAATTATTGCAAGTGATTTCTGACAAAGACCTGCGTGATACTCCCGAAGCCGTACTCAAAGACCACCTGCAACACACGCCGGTATCTGAAAATCCCTTATTCGACGCGTATATCCTGAATCCACGAATAGCCAATGAAATGCTTACAGCCTATAAAGACTTTTTTCAAAAAGCGATATCTCCCGGGTTAGCCGAAAAAATCAAGGAGAACCCCTCCTTCTGGACCCAATGGTGTATTAAAAATATTTCAATCCGGGACGAACTGAATCCGCAGCATATTCCGATGATGCCTCAAGGAGTCTGGAATTCCCGGATTGCCGACCAACATTCCAGAGCTATTTTTTATGTAGCAGTTTTGAGGAGTCTGGGTATAGCCTCACGTATCGACGAAGTAACCGGTAAAACCCAATATGCAGGAACCGACGGTAAATGGCAGGACGTCGATTTCACTGCCACAACCGAAGCAAATATTCCACAAGGGAAATTGGTTGCCACTTACAAGCCTGTAAAAGCACTCACCAATCCCTTATATTATTCTCATTTCACCCTTTCGAAATATCATAACGGAACATTTCAACTATTGACTTTTCCCGAAGACAACAGTAGTAATTGGGAGAACCTCTTAAAGCACCCGATGTCCCTGGACACCGGATACTATATGCTGGTTACCGGTACCCGGTTAGCCAGCGGCGGTGTACTGAGTAATACGACATTTTTCAATATCGAAGAAGGAAAAACGACCACAACCGAACTCATCATGCGGGAAAATCCGGACGAAGTGAAAGTGATCGGCAGTTTGAATTCGGAAGCTTTCTTCCTTCCGGCAAATAGCTCTGCCCCTCAGAGTATCCTGCAAACCACCGGACGCGGATATTTCATTATCGGTATACTAGGGGCCGGTCAGGAACCGACGAACCACGCCTTACGGGATATAGCGGCTTTAAAACAGGATTTCGAGACATGGGGACGAGGCATGGTATTGCTTTTCCCGGATGAAAAACAGTTAAAAAGTTTTCATCCCACAGAATTTCCGAATCTCCCCGGTACTATTACTTTAGGAGTAGACCAAAATCAGACGATACAAAAAATGATTCAGGAAAATATGAAACTATCGCATGACAATCTGCCGATTTTCGTCATCGCCGATACGTTCAACCGGATCGTTTTTATCTCCCAAGGCTATACGATCGGATTAGGAGAACAATTGATGAAAACGATACATAAATTATAGTTAAAACACAGGTTTATATTTTTCTTTCTATTCGATTCCAGGTTTTATGCCGTCAGACCGGTTCGCCTGGAACGATCCGATAAGGCTTTCCTTCACTGACCGGGGGAACTCCTCGCAAGCTCGTCAGACACCACCGGTCGGACGTTCGGAAAACCTAACCGGATCCTCGTTCCTGCTCCAATGGTCTTCCGGCATAAAACCCTTCATCTCACGTTAACACGACCTGGCAAAGGAAGAATTAGAAAAATTTTATAGAATAAAATACCGGCTCACCTCTATCGGATTATGGATAGTTAGGCGACCGGTTCCCTGAACACGAACACCGAAGACGAATAAAGAGCGGAATAATTCTACTTCTTTAATAGTTAAAAGGAGGCAACGATTACAACGGTTTCAGCAAACAAATCTACCTGCTGTAACCGTTGCAACTATAAAACGATCAATACCCCGGATTCTGTTCTGCCCCACCTAAACCGACTTCCGACTCAGGGAATGGCAAGAGCTTTTGCCAGGCTTCGATTCCGAGTTCTTTTTCACACAGATCGTTCCGTTTTAAAAAAGCGAAATAAGCGAATTCCCCCTTCAACAATTCTTTCCAGGTAGCTTTCAACTGTTGGTCGAAATCTGTCGCTTCAGACAAACGGTAGTTTTTCCGGACCTGATTCAGATAATCCATAGCTTTCGCCCGGTCACCGATACGATTCGTACATTCGGCCAGCAATAACAAAGCCTCGGTATAGCTACCGACAGGTAAATATCGGTGATCTGCAATCTCACTGGTATATACCGAAGGATAATCCAGCAGATCCAACCCGAATACCAGTTCTTTAGAACCGCTATTCAAGGCCTCTTTGCGGCTGGCATTAAAGGCATACCCTTCATTCTTCAAAAATATCTCCAAGCCCCTTTTCGCTTCATTGTATCTTCCCAATTGCATATACACTTTTCCCAGCATCAGTTCACCGATACCGATGTAATCCTGATATTCAGCACTTCTCCAGTCCAGTATCAGCCGATGGATCTCCTCCAGATCCGCAGCCAACTTCTCGTAAGCTTTTTGCTCTGTCAACCGGGGTGCCGCCGCCGTCGAAAAATGTTCCGGATAAGGAATGTTTCCCCACAATACGATCAGCGGATAATACATGATCGAACGCAACAACTTAAACTGAGGCGAACAGAGGTTACCCATTTTTTCCTTCTCCAGGATATCATACCCATTATTGGCACTGGCAATAGCTTTATAAGCCACCTCCCAGGCCCGCTTCAAGTCTATATCGGCCATGACACTTTTTTCATGCCGGTAATATTTCTGCCACTTGTTTTGTGGTTCCGGGAAACATTGCGTATAATAAGCCTCTATCGTATACATATAATCACAGGCTTCACGGATACTCCCCAATATGCCGCTCACCGCTTCTTCGACTCCTTCAGGTACTTCGAACTTATTCATATCTCCGTCCTGAGTAATCAGCAGGGTGGCGCTTACTTCACCATCCAGGCTGTACAAAGTAATGCGTTCATCCCGGATCCAATATCCTTTTGCCGGCTGTACCGTCAGTTTAAGCTGCCCCTGCACCTTATCGAGCGTCACTGTATAATCCATTTCCTCTGACTTGAACTGGAATAATTTATCTACCTCCACCCCGGATTTCGGCACTTCTTCTTCCATACCGGGATAAGTAAAATCATAAGATAAATTAGCCAGGATATCTACAGCATATTCTCCCCCATCCTGACTTACCCGTAAAGTATCGGTCTTGAATTTCAATTTTTTATCGCCTACGATCCCTCCGAATTCATTTCCGGCTTCTCCATCGCCGTCCCAGTCGATAAAATAACTCAAATCGGGCACAGTAATTTCCAGACCGGTTTCCTTATACTTTGCAACTAATCCTTCAGCAACCTTTGTCCAATCGATACTCACTGCATTTTTACGGATTTCTTCCTTCGTATCGTCCGGAAGCGTACCGGTTTCCTTCAACTTTTCACACAACCCTTCCAAATATTCCGCAAACCGGGTCTCGGTTTTATCCTTCAACAGAGAAGCCGACACCACCAACAAACTACCCGCTCCTTTGATTCCATCTGTCAGTGAATAGGTATTCACCTCATCCATCTCGAATCTCTGCAACCCGAAGGCCTTCAACACTTCTCCATGTGCCTGCTGACTGACGGCTTTAAAGCGCTTTTCTCCACCGTTCAACTCCAATAATCGTCGGGTTTCCAGATGAGTGAATACATTCACATTCACCGATTTCTGATTCGAAAGATCTGCAATCGAACGCAAACTCAACGATCCGGAGGTCTGTTCGCCGGTCAGCTCATTATAAAAAGCTCCTGTCGCCACAATTTCTACATAAGGAGACCGGATATCCAAAATACCGAAATCGAAATTTCCCTGATCGTCCTGTACGGTCTTCGTATAACTGATTCCGGTCCGTTCAAGCCGTTCGCTCAATTCATAAACCGTAACCTCCGATCCTCTGACAAAAGGTCCTTTCACTACCTTTCCTTTCAGTTCATACCGGTCTGTATACTGCACATCGTCCTTCTTACATCCTGCCAATACCAATAACAGCATACAAGTCCACAATATCATTTGCTTTTTCATTTCCAATCTCTTTATATCGTTCTACTTTCTTATCTGCCCGATTCAAATGAATCCGATTCTTTTCCGTTCGTTCATTACTCCTGCCACAAAAGCTTCGGTAAACATAGCCACATCCTGTTTTTGAACAGAAATCACCTCTTTTACTGTACTCGTCCGGTTACTCTTTGCCATCCGTTGCAGACAATTGCGGACAATCAGATCGGCTACGATCCGCATCAGGCGCGAACTGGCATGACTGCGTTCCTCGGTCGCAACCAGCGAACCGATAAAAACAGTCATATACTGACGGGCTGTCGCTGTCATTTTCATTCGTTCTTTCTCCAGACGACGTTTCAGAATAATCATCAACTCTTCTTTCGTATAATCTTCGAAGACCAGTACATTGACCAAATCCGACATGTGTTCGGCGTCTCCGTTGATGCCCGATACCCTGTTCCGGGGTTCTGCATAGATGATAATATAACTTCCGGGATGTTCGGCCATCTGATTCATCAGGAGAGCACGTACTCTTTCACGGAAGCCGACAGCTTCGTTCAATTTGGGTGAATCTTCATCGAAAAGCAAGATACCTCCGCTGGATTTCACCAACGCTTCCCCGATACTACGCTGAGCCTCGTCTTCCATCAGTCCGATCATTCTTTCCACCTTAAAATCGAATACCTGTCCCTTATCGACGATCCCCATGGCTTTGTAAAGACGGGCGATGATCCGGGCTACCGTTCCCTTTCCCATGGCCGAATTACCGGTCAAACACCATTGCAGGGACATCCGGCTGCTCAATTTTACCCCCTCGTGGCTATAATGACGCGCCAGCTCTACAAAATCACGGATCTGTTTTTTTATTCCCGTTTGTCCGACCATTTTATCCAGCTCTTCCAATGCCCGGCCGATCTCCTCTTCATCGAATACATCCCTTTCCAATTTTGGAAGTTCAAAACTATCGACCGGTATATCGTCTTTGCGGATGGTAGTCATCTCCTGACGGGTCAGCTCCCGTTCCTGACGGATTTTCATCGTCCGTTCGGACATATGACGAATAGCCGCTGCCACGACTTTTTCAACGAAAAGCGCATTACCGAAATTTTTATCTCTGTTTTCATAAGCTTTCCGGATCAGCTCACCGAATACTTCCCGTGCCTTGGGATGAAATACATAAGCTTTTTCTTTCAGTTTATTTTCAGCGATCTGCATCAGTTCTTCGGGCGTATAATCGTTGAACGAAAATACATAAGGAAAATAATTCTTTAAAGCGGGATTCATCTCCAGCATCTTATCGACTCTTTCGGGATATCCGCCTAAAACCACGATCGTATCCCCGCATTCCTCGGTCGATAAATTCGACAATAAAGCTTCGAACAGGGCCAATCCCCATTCACTCCGGGGCAATACATCGGCATGGTCGATATACAGAATACCTCCGGCCGCACCGTTCATCAACACTTCGGCCCCCTGTTGGGGAGTCAGCCCTCCATCTCCGGTGAGCTGACGTCCGTCCTGTACCGTCACATTCGGACGCAACAGAATACCCACCGAATGATAGATTTCTCCCATCATCTTAGCGACAGTCATCTTCCCTGTACCGGGATTACCGCTAAAGATCATATTCAGGGGAGGAAGGGTATCGTCGAAACCATGTTTTTGCCTTTCCCGGATAAAATATACGTAACTCAGATGTTGTACAATACTTTGTTTCAATGCCCTCAAACCGATCATTGCCTTGAGTTTTTCCAATGCTTTGCCAGGGTCTCCCTCGGGTAAAGTTACGATATCTTCCTCCGTAATCAGCATCAGGTCCTCTTTCTTATACTCTCCGCAGCGGTTCGCCATCAGACGGGCCGACATCCGGGCCGAAGCCTGTTCGAGCTGTTCGTCGATGTAACGTCCGTTGGTAAAATCCACCTCATTGGCCCGGCAAGCTATTTTCAACTGTTTATAAAATTTCTCTTCTGCTCCCGGAGTAAAACGGAATTGCAGTTTTTCCAGTTTGATCCGGGCGATTTCCATCAATTCCTCAGGACTATAATTTTCGAAACAAAGCCGGCGCGGAAAAAGCTTCTGCAAATCGGGAAAAGCTTCCAGCAAAACAGTCATCTCTTCATCGATATCGGAAAGAATAACCAAAACTTCCGGTTTTTCCCTGGTCAGTATACCGTACAATATTCCTAAAGCGATCACCCCCCGATCGTTCGGATCTTCGGGATGAAATAAATCTCCGGCCTGATCGACAAACAGAATCCCCCCCATACTGTTTTTCAGGGCCTGCCGAACCAATTGCTCTTCTGCAGCAGTGCCTTCACGCACCAAATCACGACGGCTGTAATGATTCACCCGGCCGTGACTCAAAAGCCCTAATTTCTGATACAATTCTCCCACCATCTCCGCCACGGTATTTTTACCGGTACCGGGATATCCGGTAAAGATCAGATGCAATTGAGGAAAAGTATCGCTGAAGCCATTCTCCCGCCGGAGACGGATAAATTCGACGTACTCTATGATCCGGGTTATCTCTTCTTTCACTTTACGCAACCCCACCAAACGATACAAACGGTCGAGGATTTCATCTTTATCTTTAGCGGTGTATACCGGATTCAGATTTTGCTTCACGGCCACTTCTCCACCATCGGCCAGTATCTCCTGCTCGAAATCATAAGGAATATCTTTATGACCTATTCCATAGCCCATCTTCAGGACCGTCTGTCCGAAACAGGAAACCATCACGGTATATTCTCCCGGAGTGACGAAATCTTCCTGACTCCCCAGATCGACAGCAAAACAAAGAATACTATTCCCGGCCTGATCCTTGATATATTGGGCGGATTTTACGATCTGCATGGCTTTGATACTCCCCCTACGGTCTACCACCCGGATAACGAATTCATATACCCACTCTCCCCCCAGCAGGTTTTGGGCCATCAGGAAGAAACGGATATTTTTCAATCGGGTGGCATCGAACATCCGGAAAGAATGAGGACGTTTCTGAGCCTCGGACTCGGTTTCTTCACAAAAACGGTCCAGACCGGCATGCAGGATGCGAAAATATTTTTCGGGTTTCCCCTCCCCCGGGACGATATACAGATCTTCCGATTGTCCGGCCACTCCGTCGATATCCGCCAAGATACGATATATCCCCTGTTTCCAGGCCTGTTCCGGTAAATCTGCGCGGTCTATCCACTCTTCATACACCGGCAAAGCATCCTGACGCTCTACTTTTATTCCGCTCTCTTTCACAGACAAGCACTGTCCTTTGCCGTTCTCCAGGCGAAACAAACGGACAGTCATCTTCCCCTCCCAGGGTTCGCCTTCAAACTGTTTATTCAATACTTCCGTATCCACATACAAACATTCTATTTCCTGTACGCCGAATACAGAACGATAGTCTTTCTCCCCCCGGTAATCATTTTCAGGACTACAGCTCACCCGCACACTTCTGACTACTCCATTCACTTTTTCCGATAGCGTATCGATCGATTGCTGGGCTTTATCTTGATCCATATGTTCTACTATTTACCTATTTTGAAAGTAATTTTGATCTTTTCAAATATAGGTAAATATTTAAGAAATCCAGCAAAAATACGGTTTATTTTGTGCGGTTGAATTCTTCCAGCAACGAACGGAAAGTTTCTTTCACAGACATAATTTTCGTAGCCTTGAATGCATTGGCTCCGGCAAAGGCATAACCATTTTCCATATTTCCCCGGAAAGCGTTGTACAAGGCCGTAATGATACAATACGGACTCTTACTGATATCACAGGTTTTAATACAATTGAAAGGGCACACTTTCGGTTGTTTTTTCCCCTCTTTGATCTTTTGGATAAAATTACTGAAAATCGCCCTTCCCGGCATCCCTACCGGACTTCTTATGATTTGAATATCTTCTTCGTGTGCATTCAGGTAAGTTTGTTTGAAAACATCCGAAGCATCACATTCTTCGGTAGTCACAAAACGGGTACCCATTTGTACGCCGTCGGCTCCCAACTCCATGATTTTTCGGATGTCGTCGCCGGAATAAATCCCACCGGCAGCGATCACCGGAATCTTACGGCCGTATTTTTCTTCTATCTCATGAGCTTCCTGAATCACTTCGGGTAAAATGGTTTCCAGTTGATAATGTTCGTCATCGATCTGCTCATTTTTGAATCCCAGATGTCCTCCGGCTTTCGGACCTTCTACCACCAAAGCATCCGGCAAATAATTGTAAATACTTTTCCATTTCTCACAGATCAGCTTGGCAGCCCGCCCCGAAGAAACGATCGGTACTAATTTAGTGGTACTGTCTTTTTGCAGAAAGGAGGGTAAATTCAGCGGCATTCCCGCGCCGGCAAAAATAATATCGGCTTTCTCGGCAATGAGCAGATCCAGACAGGCAAAGTTCGAAAGATCCACCATAATATTTACTCCAATGACTCCCTGGGTTTTCTGACGGGCTTTGCTCAGCTCTTCTTTCAGTCCCAATATACTCGCTTCCAGATAATTTTTGGACAAATTCTTATAAATTACCCCAAGTCCTGCAGCAGAAATCACCCCGACCCCACCTTCATTTGCAACAGCAGAGGCCAGACCTGAAAGGGAGATTCCAACTCCCATGCCTCCCTGAATGATAGGAAGCTTTGCAACCATATCTCCGATTCTCAGTTCTCTCAACATAATATGTACCTCCGAACATGTATAAATTCCATTTTTCTGTTTGATATTCAAATTGTTTGATAATCAAACATATACACATAGTAACCCTTTATGGTATTCATGTCAAGATAAAATTATATCATTTTCTATTTTATATAGTTTTTAATACTACATTTTTGTTTATTGTAACTATCCAAATTTTCTCGATTTTAATATTGACATCAACAGACAAATCGTGTAGAATAATTTTTGTTGTGAGACAAGCCCAGTTAGCTCAGTTGGTAGAGCAACGGACTGAAAATCCGTGTGTCCCTAGTTCGATTCTTGGTGGCACCACTTTTAGAGAAAGCAAAAAGAAGTAAACTCCTGATATTCAAAGAATATCGGGAGTTTTTGTTTTTAACCACTACGCAAAAAACAGCAAATTTCAACCTACTTCGGTGGAGCAAAAGGTGGAGCAAATCAGGAGATATTTCATCTCCACCTTTTGTCTTTGTTTGACACTGTTTGTCAGTATGTTACGTAACAAAATCCTCTCCACATTTCCATAATTTTGTATCACTTAAAACAGGTAGAAAAATGATGGAAAGAAATTCATTTAGTGTTTTGTTCTTCTTAAAGAAAACCAAACTATTGAAGAATGGTGAAGCCTCTGTATGTATGCGGATTACGGTTAATAATATTCGTTCTGAAACGAATATCCGTAAAAGCATTACCCCTTCCCTATGGAATCAGGCGAAAGAATGTTCTCGTGGTAAAGACCGCAAATCAAACGACCTGAACAGGTTTATCGAAGAAGCTCGAATCAAATTGTATAATATCCATGCTGATTTGAAACAGGAAGGTTTGCTCATCTCGGCTACTATCCTTCGCGATAAGTTCTTTGGTCTGGAAGAAAAGGAAGCCCCAAGAACCCTTATAGCCACTTTTCAGGAGCATA
>OGPE01001835.1_pt1 | contig 12978 bp, 9 predicted proteins | sample 1552881 | NCBI WGS metagenome assembly OGPE01 (sample SAMEA2580236, study PRJEB22360) | human gut metagenome | biome: human gut; feature: human-associated habitat; material: faeces | place: Denmark | collected 2008/2010 | reverse complement strand
TAGTTACTTTTCTTCAGGCAGGTTTCAAAGGCAGCCAACGCCTTATCCATGATATCCTGCAGTCCCGTGATTTTATATCTAGGAAGTATTTGGGCTGCCGGCTAAGAATCCGATAAATACTGGTATTTTTATTATATTTTTACCAACAAACGGCTTGAAAATTCCTTCTGATAGGTATATAATTATATCTAGCAAGAAGAAGATTTCTATGGATATGCCGGCTAATGCCAAGCTGCAGACTATCTCAGGAAAAAAGTATGTCTTTATTGATACTCCCTATTGGAATGCAGAGAAGCATCGCGGGGAGCACAAGCGCCGCTATATTGGTAAAATAGTTGAAGGACAGTTTGTTCCGAATGGGAAGTATCTGCTGTCACTGGAGAAGTCCGGGACAATAAAGCCTGGGCCGATTCCCGCCACAGAATGCAAGCGGCAGTTTTATGGGGCCACTTATCTTCTTGACCAAATCGGTGACAAACTGGGAATTGTGGATGATTTGAAGGCTTCCTTCCCCGATAGGTATAAGCAGCTCTTGTCTCTTGCCTATTTCTTTGTCCTGGAGGAGGCATGTCTGCTTACCGTCTCCGTAAGTGGGCGTTGACTCATAAGCATCCCTATGGCCGGGATATCCCCTCCCAGCGGATCAGTGATCTGATGGGCTCTATTGATGAGGCTTCAAAGATGAATTTCTTCCGCAGGCAGGCCAAGCGCAGGGCGGAGAAGGAGTACCTTGCTTTTGACACCACATCAATTTCCTCCTATTCTGAGCTGATTAAATTAGCCAAGTATGGAAAGAACAAGGAAGGAGACCACCTTCCGCAGGTTAATCTTGCTTTGTTGTATGGGGAAGTTTCACGGCTTCCGGTTTATTTCCGCAAGCTTACAGGAAATACGGCAGACGTCAGTTTGATACGGAATCTAATGCTGGACATCGATTTCCTGGATATGAAGAAGCTGAGCTTCGTTATGGGCAGAGGCTTCTACAGTGAGAAGAACATTAATGACCTGATGAAGCGCCATCATAAGTTTCTCATAGGCATCCGCTGCGGGTTAAAAATTGCAAGAAAGCATCTGGACGAGATTCGTGGAGAGAAGATGATCAGCTGGGAAAATTACCACGATGATGTGGGGCTGTATGCCATGAGCTTCACTGATGAATGGGACTATAGGGAAGAGCAGCCAAGGACGGGGAAATGTATATGTGACAAGCGGAGAGTCTATGTCCATATATACTTCAACGACCAGCGCTGTACCGATGAGCGGCTGAGCTTTGCCAGGTATCTGACCTGTCTGCAGGATGAACTTAAAAGCGGCAGGAAGACAGACGGGCACATGAAGGACTATGACAAATACTTCATAGTGACCGAAACGCCTAAGAGGGGACTGCACATTGTCCCCAAAGGTGATGCAATTCGTGAGCGCCAGCGCGATTTCGGCTATTTCGTCCTGCTGACCAATGGGATAAAGAATCCGGTGGAAGCCATAAAGCTCTACCGTGTGAGAGACCTGATTGAAAAAGCTTTTGCAAACCTGAAGGAACGGCTGGATATGAGGCGCATGTCCGTCTCCTCTTCCGAGAATTTCGAAGGAAAACTCTTTGTCCAGTTTCTGGCCCTAATCTACCTTTCCTACATCAAAAAGCAGATGGATGAGAAGGGCCTGTACAAGAAGTACACGATGCAGACACTGCTGGATGACTTGGATATAATTGAGCTTTACCAGCAGCCGGGGAGGGCCCATCACCTTTCAGAGATAACGAAGAAGCAGATAGCTCTATATGACGCAATGGGAGTCCCATTTCCGAAATAGATATAATTTCACGGGACTTCAGGGGAGAAGGTCGCTGTCGTGACGGCGGCTTATCCTGAGAGAAAGACGATCGTCCCGAAGTTCCGCTTCTCGGGGACGCTTGATCCTGTCTGGCAGGCAGATGTCGCCGCCAAGGTGGACGGACGCATTGAACAGGTGCTCGTCAATGAAGGCGATGCTGTCAGCGCGGGCGAGGTCCTTGCCATCCTTGACCGGACAGATACGGATGCATCGCTTCTCAATGCCAAAGGGCTCTATGCGGATGCCAAGACGGATTATGAAAAAGCGCAGGCAGATCTTGCGCGTTATACGAAGCTCTACGCAGCAGGCGCTATTTCCAAGGAAAGCCTCGACAATAAGCAGTTCGCCCTGGAGAATGCGAAGGGCAAGCTGGATGCAGCACAGGGAAATCTGAATTCCGCAGACTCCCAGGCAGGCGGCACGAGGGTGACGACGCCGCGTCCGGGCATCATCCAGAAACGGTACTATCAGGAGGGCTACTATGCCAAGGTCGGCACAGCCCTTTTCCAGATTGCAGATATTTCGACGCTCCTTGCCAAGATCGATGTGCCGGAAGGGTACGTCCAGAGCATTGCTGTCGGAAATCCTGTCGAGATCCATATCCCGTCCATGAGCGGGGACAATAAGACTGTCCAGGGCATCATCACAAGGATCAGCCCGGTGGCGACGCTGCCTGCCCGCACGTTTGAAGCGGAAGTTTCCGTAGACAATTCGGATGGAAGGCTCCGCGGCGGCGTGTATGCCGATACGACGCTCACGGCGAACCCGAAGGACAATGCGCTGACGATTCCGATGTCTGCGATCGTCATGAGAGACGACCAGAGGACGGTCTACGTCATTGAAGACGGCCGCGCCGTGAGGAAGGTCATCACGACGGGCTATATCGGAGAGAACCTTGTCGAAGTGCTGTCGGGCCTTTCAGAGAAGGACCAGGTCATCACGGGAGGACAGAATAAGTTCAAGGAAGGCGGCCAGGTCAAAGTATCAGGCGAAGGCTGATTTCGGGGGGAGCCTATGATCAAGACATTCATCAACAGGCCCGTATTCACGACCATGTTCATCCTGGTCTTCGTGGTATTCGGGCTGTGGTCGTACCCGAAGCTTGGCGTCGACCTCTATCCGGACGTCGATCTCCCGCTCGTCGCCGTCACCGTCACCTACGAAGGCACGGCGCCGGAGGAAATGGAGACGCTCGTCACCAAACCTATAGAAAACCGCATCAGCCAGGTCTCTGGCATCAAGACGATCACCAGCACCATCCGTGAAGGATATTCCCAGACGGTGCTGGAATTTGAGATTGGTACGGATCCAAGACAGATGGCGTCCGAAGTACGCGAAAAAGTGGCAGGCGTGAGGAAACGTCTGCCTGACGACATCGATGAACCAGTCGTTGCGCGTTTCGATTCGGCATCAAGCCCTGTCGCTACATATTCCTTTTCTTCGGACACAAGGAGTACGGGGGAAATCCGCCGCCTCCTGAATGATTCCGTCGTCGACCGCCTGCAGATGGTCGAGGGCGTTGCTGATGTCAATGTCCACGGTGCATCCGACCGCGCAGTGAAGGTGCATGTCAATTCGGAAAAGCTCAAAGCATACGGCATTTCTTTCCAGACAATCTTGGCCAAGGTCAATAATGCGAACCTTAATACCCCGGGCGGCAAGATCCGTGACGACCACAATACAATTACCGTCCGCACGATGGGCAAGTTCAATACGATCGATGATTTCAAGAACATCGTCGTGGCCAATATCAACGGGAAGCCGGTCTACCTGACCGATGATGCCTCCGGCAACCTCTATATCCAGTCCGGGCGAGCGGATATCTTTTTCGGCCCGCAGTCGGTGGCAGCCTATAAGGCCGCCCTCAACGGACAGACCAGGGTGGTGGGCCTGGGGCCGAAAAAGGCGTGGGTGGCGACGACCACCAAAAAAGGCAACGGCCTGGTCTTTGCCCTGCAGGCAGCCCTCGACGGGGCGATTGCCCGCGGTGAATATCAGCAGGTGCTGGCGCGCTGGGGAGAGCAGGGCGAGGCGGTGGCGCAGTCGGTGGTCAACCCGCCGGGGATAACCTACTAAAAAACCGCTGTTTCGCCGGAGTACGACGCGAAACAGCGGAGGCGAATGCTCGCCAGGGTCTTCAATCAAACGGTGCGCGGAGTGAGCGTCAAGCGATCCAGCGGCCCAACGATAAACAGATAGGAGAACAGGCCCAGCACGCCCATGGAACCGACGTAGAGGATGGCGTAATCAAACGAGTGGGTGTTGGCGAGGATCACCCCGATGACCAGCGGGGTAATGATGCTCGCCAGGTTGCCGCACATATTGAACACGCCACCGGCAATACCGAGCATCTCTTTCGGCGAGGTGTCGCTCAGCACGCACCAGCCGAGGTTCCCGAAACCTTTGGCAAAGAACGCCAGACTCATGGCGGCGATCACCACCACTTCCGAAGAGGTGTAGTTGGCGACGACAATGACGCAGGAGAGCAGCATGCCGCAGATCACCGGGAGCTTACGGGCGGTGGTCAGACTGTAACCGCGTTTCAGCAGCCAGTCCGAAAATACGCCGCCCAGCAGGCCGCCGATAAATCCAGCTATGGCCGGGATACTGGCGACAAACCCGACCTTGAGGATTGACATGCCTTTGGCCTGGTAGAGGTAAGTCGGAAACCAGGTGAGGAAGAACCAGATAATCGATGTGACGCAGAACTGGCCGATATAAACCCCGATCATCATGCGATTGACGCAGACGCTTTTAATCTGCGCGAGAGTTAATTTTTGCGGCGTTTTTTGGCTACCTAATTCCGGTACGCCGCCGCCTTCACGAATATAATCGAGCTCCTGCGGGTTAATTTTAGGATGATGTGAAGGATCCTTAACTTTTACCAGCCAGAATATTCCCAACACCACTCCGATAGCGCCAATATAATAAAAGACATAGTGCCAGCTTAAATTATGCAGAATGATGGTCATCAGCGGCGTAATAATGCCCAGCGAAATATACTGCGCGGCCTGATAGACCGAGGTGACAAATCCACGCTCTTTATTGGGGAACCACTGGACGCTCAGGCGACTGTTGGCCGGAAAAGCGGGCGCTTCAATGGCCCCCATCATCAGACGCAGGATCACCAGCACCACCAGCGGACTGGCAAACAGATAAACAGTGCCCTGAAACATAGTGACGACCGACCAGCCAATCAGCGCGCAGCCGTAGACCAACCGCGAACCATATTTATCCAGCAGCCAGCCGCCGGGGATTTGCATAATGACGTAGGAAATACCAAACACCGAAAAGGCCAGGCCCATTGCTTCAGGGTCAAAACCTAACTCTTTACTCATCATCGGCGCGACAACGGACAGGGTGGCCCGGTCAGCATAATTAAATACGGTCGCGAGAAATAAAAAAACCAATATACCGTAACGCACGTTGCTGCGTTTTATTTGCTGTTGCATGTTATTCAACTCCTTTGCAGGGTTGTGAAGACACGTCATCTTTCAGGCCGCTTTGATGCTTGCTGACGGATTTCGTGTATTGCGAGTACAGCGGGTCAGAGGTTTATTCCCGGTGACGCTGCGCTTACCGGGGCTACGGGTTCTCAGTGGTCTGCGGACCGGTAGCCCGGATAAGGCGTGGACGCCGTCATCCGGGAGAAGTCATTACGGGCGTTTTCCAAACTCGCAGCTTTGCTGGGTCCAGCGGCGAGCCTGCTCGCTGAGGGTGAAGCCCAGACCATGGCGTTCGGAAACCCACATCCGGCCATCGCGCAGTTCTAGCTGCTCGTTAAACAGCGGGTCCAGCCACTCGAAGTGCTCCAGCCATGGCTCCAGCGGGTAGGCGGCGGCGAGATGCAGGTGCACCTCCATGGCAAAGTGCGGAGCCAGTTTGCGACCGTGCTTCGCGGCCAGATCCATTATTTTCAGGAACGGGGAGATCCCACCGACGCGCGGGGCGTCCGGTTGCACGAAGTCGCTGGCGTTGCCGAGGATCAATTGCTCATGTTCGCGGAAGCTGGTCAGCATCTCGCCGGTGGCAATCGGCGTATCCAGCGCGGCAGCCAGCTGCGCGTGGCCTTCGACGTCATAGGCATCCAGCGGCTCCTCAATCCAGATCAGATTGAACGGCTCCATTTTGCGCCCCATGCGGATGGCGGTTTCGCGATCCCACTGCTGGTTGGCATCGACCATCAGCGGGAAGTCATCACCCAGCACTTCGCGCACCGCCGTCAGACGACGGATATCCTCGGCAGTATTAGGCTGACCGACTTTCAGTTTAATCCCGCCGATGCCGTTTTCACGGGAGATAGCCACGTTTTTCAACACCTGATCCAGGGGGGTATGCAGGAAGCCGCCGGAAGTGTTGTAGCACTGCACGGAATCACGATGTGAACCCAGCAGTTTGGCCAGCGGTAGACCGGCGCGTTTGGCTTTCATATCCCACAGGGCAATATCGATAGGGGAGATAGCTTGTACCGCCATGCCGCTCCGGCCGACGGAAGCCCCGGCCCACAGCAGTTTGGTGTAGATCTTGTCGATGTCGTTCGGATCTTCGCCAAGCAGATTATCGGCTATCTCTTTGGCGTGAGCGTAAATACCCTGGCCGCCCGCGCGTTTCGAGTAGCTAAAGCCGACGCCGGTGAATCCATCCCGGGAGTGAATTTCCGCGATGATAATCGCCACTTCGGTCAGCGGTTTTTGGCGACCGGTCAGCACTTTGGCATCGCTGACGGGGGTGGCCAGCGGCAGAAAAGCCAGCGACAGTTTAACGTGGTCAATGCGGTCACCGGTTTCAGCGGCGGTTTTGACGCCGAAAGCTTTGGCGTAGGTTACGGACTCGGAATTGGCGCTTGAGGTCATAGTAGTGTCCTTTTTGATAATAAAATGATTGCGCTATCATTTGTAATGGTGAAATGCTTTTGACGCTACGCTAGTGGTTTTAATTTGTACAAACGATCACAATTGGCCGTTATAAAGGCGAAAACTTTGCTGTGCAGGTCACAATCCAAAACAGTTTGTGAAAAGTGACAAGTCATAATGATAGCGATAACATTTTATATTGCAGGTCGTTGATTCTGTTAGGGGAGACGCGGCGGGCGCTGGCAATTGCGTGGGGCATCATCAATAATGCCCACAGGAAACGACTTAACACAGGGGCTTAGCCGTGAAAAGCAAAAAACCGACGCGGGCGCCGACGCTGGAGGATGTGGCTCGCAGCGCCGGGTTGTCGCCGATGACGGTCAGTCGGGCGCTGAATACGCCCCAGCTGGTCAGGCCAAAAACGGTAGAGAAAGTGATGCAGGCTGTGCAGGCGACGGGCTATATCCCCAATGCGCTGGCCGGCGGCCTCGCCTCCAGGCGCAGCAAGCTGGTGGCGGTCGTGGTACCGCAAATCAATAACAATATGTTTGTCGATACCATCCAGGCGCTGAGCGATACCCTGGCGGCGCGCGGCTACCATATGCTGCTGTGCGTGGCGGGCTATGACCGGCAGACCGAGGCCGAGCTGGTCTCTACCTTGCTTTCGCGGCGCCCTGATGGCGTGGTGTTAACCGGCATCCAGCATGCGCCGCTGTTAAAGAAAACGATTCTTAACGCCGCCACGCCGGTGGTGGAAATCTGGGATCTCACCCCGACGCCGCTGGATATGCTGGTCGGTTTTTCCCATGAAAAAGTTGGCGAAACCATTGGCGAGTATGTGCTGGAGAAAGGCTACCAGCGACCAGGCCTGCTGTGGGCGGGCGATGCGCGCGCGATGTTGCGTAAGCAGGGGCTCTGTGCCCGACTGGCTAAAAAAGGGCTGGACGATGCGCCTCAGGTTGAAGTGCCGCTCCCGGCGTCGCTGGCGCTGGGGCGGCGCGGTCTGGCGGAGCTGCTCGCCGCCAGCGAGTTTGATGTGATCATCTGCAGCTCAGACACCCTCGCCCAGGGGGCGATTATGGAAGCCGAAAGCCGGGGGCTACGCGTACCGCAGGATCTGGCGGTGATCGGTTTTGGCGATCTGGATTTCGCCGCCAGCAATCGTCCGGCTATCACTACCGTCAGCGTCGACCGTCATGCCATCGGTGAACGGGCCGCTACGCTGCTGGCTGACCGCATCGAAGGGGGAGAAGACAGCGGGGTGATTATAGATATCGGCTTTCAGCTGGTGGCACGAGAATCGGCGTAGGCCTGCCTTTTCAGGGCATGGTGTGCCGGGTGGGTGAGCGGCAAATTTCTGCCTACACTTAGGCTTTACCCTGGAGGCAGACCATGATTACCGTTTATGGCGTGCCAGGATGGGGCTCGACGATTAGCGAGCTGATGCTCTCCCTGGCCGATATTCCCTACGAGGTGGTTGACGTGGAGGGCTTTGACCAGCCCGGTCCGGCGCGCGAGCGTCTGCGGCAGATTAACCCGCTGTGCCAGGTGCCTACCCTGCAGCTGGCCGACGGGAGCATCATGACCGAAACCGCCGCCATCGCGCTGATGATCCTCGATCAGCGTCCCGATCTGGCCCCCGCGCCGGGGACGCCGCAGCGTCAACAGTTCCAGCGTCTGCTGGTCTGGCTGGTGGCCAACATCTATCCCACCTTTACCTATGCCGATTACCCGGAACGCTGGGCGCCCGCCGCCGCGGAGCAACTGGTGGAGAATTGTCGCCAGTACCGGAAAAATCTCTATCTCTGGTTCGAACAGCAGCTGGCTGCCGGGCCGTGGGCGCTGGGCTCGTCGGTAACGTTGCTGGATTGCTATATCGCGGCGATGTACAGCTGGGGGCCGCGACAGGCGTGGTTTGACGACCACGCGCCAAAATTCGCCGCCATCGCCCGGGCGGTCTGTCAGCGACCGGAGCTGGCCGCGGCGCTACGCCGTAACAAGCTGATTTAACGCACGTGATGGCAACCAGAACGGCCATTCTGTGGTAGCGTTATGGCTCTGACCACAAGGAGTCTTTGCTATGCCGCATGTTGATATTAAATGCTTTCCCCGTGAACTGACTGACGAACAAAAAACCGCGCTGGCCGCCGACATCACTGAGGTGCTGATCCGCCATCTGAACAGCAAAGAGAGCGCCGTCAGCGTCGCGCTGACTCAGGTTGAGCCGGACGCGTGGCAGGCGGTGTGGGACAGTGAGATCGCCCCGCAGATGGCGCAGTTGATAAAGAAGCCGGGTTATAGCATGTAATTGCCACTGGCGGGCATGATGCCCGCCAGTGACGCTCGGTCAGAACCAAATCTCCGTCTGCACGCCGAAGTTCCATGTCCCGCCAGCGGTAAAGCCTTTGCTGCCGAAATCATCGTTGATCGCATAACGATCCAGGTCTTTATCCCAGTTCATCCACGTGACAAAGAAACGTATCTCCGGCCGCGCTTTGATATCAAACACATCGCCCACTTTAAAGGTGGGGGCGAAGGTCAGCTTGTAGAAATCACCGCGGACCGCCTGATACTGATAAACGTTGTCATTATAGCGATAGCTGCGCCCGTTCGGATTGAGATCCATATACTGCCACGAGGCCTCATACAGCAGTGCGAAGTGAGCGGAGATCCCTTGCGATACCCGCAGGTTAAATGTCGCCCAGTCGTAGCGGTCGCCGTCGCGATAGCGGTCTTCGCTGTGCTGGGCTATCACCGACGGCGCCAGCTGCCATTTTTTCCCCAGCGGCAGGATCCCGTACGACGCAAAGCGCAGGGAGGCCGCGTTCTCGGTCAAGTCGCCATCGCTCCCCGGCTGACGCGCTTCGGCACCCAGCCCGACGCCGTACTGCAGTGCGCTTTCCGACACCCCTGGCGCCAGGCCGTAGAACTGCTGTTTGTCGTGCAGGGCCAGCATCGCGTAGTAGCCGTTTTTGGCGGTGTTATCGCTGCGCAGGGCATAGCTCCCGGTGGTCGAGGTATTATCTTTCAGGTCATCGTTACCCTGGGCGGTCATCACCGTGGTCATCAGCTGCCAGTTGCCGTAAAAATGGTTGGCGGTGAACAGCAGATTCTGGATGTCATTATCCGCGTAATTATCGCTGCCAAGGTCGCCGAAGTTACGCGCATACACCGAATAATCGCCGCGCAGGCCGCTTCCCCAGTCGACATCATTGATCCCGCCGCCGGTGCCACCGAGGAACATGATGTCGCTATCGGTAAAGTGGATATCGAAGTTATCCCGATCAAAGCGTTTGCCGGCCCAGATCGAGGCGCGTTTTAACGGTCCGGTGAACTCGGCGAAGTCGCCCATCTCGACGTACAGCTGACGAATGTTCAGATGGTGGCTGTCGTTGTCCTGAACCCACGGATCCGGGTTGGTGGCCCCGTCGGCGAGCATGGTCTTAAAGCGCGCCCATGAGCCATCGTTGAAGGTAAGCTTTTTGCCAAAGCTCAGCTCAGCGTAATTATCTTTTTCGTTGCCGAGACGACCGACGTGGGCATCGCCGTTGAGCGAACTGGCCGGGGAGATGCCTGGCCCGCCGCGGGCACCTTTGCCGTGGCTGTTGACTAACATTCCGGAACGGGCGTAGGCGTTAAAGGTAAAGCCGTCGTCCGGGGAGCGCTTCGCCAGCTGCTCGCTCAGCTGCTGATTGGTGGCCTGCTGTTTTTGTTCGCGGGCCGTGGTCTGCTGGCTGAGCGCCTGCACCTGCTGCTCCGCCGCCGCCGCGCGCTGTTCGGCGGCGGCGGTTTGCTGTTCTGCCCGCTGCGCGCGGCGGCTGGCTTCGCTGGCCTGCTGTTCGGCGAGATTGAGGCGCGCTTCAAGTTGCGCCAGCCGTTGTTCGACGCTCAACCCGGCGGCGCTGGTGAGTGGAAAAAGGGCGCAGCACACCGCTGCGCTAATCACAGAGATACGCATAAAAGTCCTTAATTTATCCAGAGGTTAAAGCAGCGGGGCGCCTTACATGGCGGGGGATTCTCCGGTGGCCGGGGCTGGCGAGGCGCCGCGTCCGGCATCGAGGTCGGCACGGATCTGCTCATAGTGATCGTCGAGGCGGTAGAAGCGGCCCATCCACAGCATCGAGGCGAGGATCAACAGCGCCGGAATGTACAGATAGCAGGCCTTGATGGCCAACAGGGCGCTGTCGCTTTGCGCCTGGTTGGCGATATAGCCGCCGGAGGAGAGCAGTGCCCCGGTGATCGCCCCGGCGCCGGCCATCGCCACCTTGCCGAGAAAGCCGTTTATCGAGGTCAGGATACCCGCGGTATTAATGCCGGTTTTCCACACGCCGTAATCCACCGGGTCGGCCTGCATCGAGAAATAGATAGCCGTGCGCTGACCGGCGCCAAGGGAGAGGATCACCGCCCCGACGATCAGCCCCAGCGCGTAGGTGCCAGACAGCATCATCATCCCCATCCCGAGCAGATTGACCGCGCTGGCCACCAGATAGACATGACGTTTTTTCATGCGTCGGGCCAGCAGCGGGACGGTGAGGGTGCCGAGCAGGGGAACGAAGGTGGAGATCCCGGCGATAACCGCCGTCAGCTCGCTATTCCCGACGTAATAGTGGAAGAAGTACACCAGCGCTCCGGTCTGAAAGAAAAATGCCCCCACATCAGAAAGATATTGCTGGCGAAGATCCACCACGGACGATTGGCGCGCAGGCTAATCCAGGCGCGTTTCAGGGTCATGCGCTCCCCGGCGAGGGTGATCTTTTCTTCGACGTTGCGAAAGCTCACCAGCAGGAAAAAGGCCGCCAGTACGCCAAAAATCACTGCGGTATAGAGGAACCCCTGCTGCTGGTCGCCTTTGCCCAGCATGCCGACCAGCGGCAGGGTGGCCACGGCGACGATGGTGGCCCCGAGGGATCCCAGCAGAATACGTACCGCCGACAGCGTGGTGCGCTCTGCGGAATCACTGGTTAAAAACGGCAGCATGGCGCAGAACGGAATGTTCACCAGGGTGTAGAGGAACGACAGACACAGATAGGTGATAAAGGCGTACAGCAGTTTGCCAGTGGTGCCGAAATCCGGCACATAAAAGGCCAGAATACACAGCAGACCAAAAGGCAGGGCGCCGATCAGCAGCCAGGGACGGCAGCGCCCCCAGCGGGTGGCAGTATTGTCGATTACCAGCCCCATCAGCACGTCGGCCACGCCGTCCACCAGCCGGGTAACCAGGAACATCAGCCCGACGTAATAGGCCGGGAGACCCATCACGTCGGTGTAAAAGAACATCAGATACAGAGAGATCATCTGCCACACAAGGTTGCAGGAGAGATCGGCAATGCCATAGCCAAGGCGCTGCCGCCACAGGGTAAACGTTGTTTCTGCCATAAATCACTCGCTTATCGTTGTTGTTAAAGTCCGTACTGGCGAATAAACCAGGCCGGGGTACAGCTCCACGCATGGCAGTAACTGTTAATGAGCTTACTGCCATACGGGGAAAAGTCAGGATGCTGTGGGTCGAAAATTTCCCAGAAGGTGTCGGCGCCGGAGTCAACCATCGCCCCCCAGTAGGCTTTGATCTCCGCCACCGCCTCCTCGCGCAGGCCGCACTGCAGCAGGGCGACAATGTGATGATGGCGCAAGTACGGGGTATTCATGGCAATGGCGGGCGGCTGTTGCTGCAGGCGGCGCATCAGCGCTTGCCGCTGCCCGGCGGTGCCAACTTCCGCCAGTACCAGCCAGATCTGCGATGCCCATGAGACCTGGCGCGCGGCGCCGCTGATAAACACCTGCCGCTCGCTGTCCCACAGGTGGCGGAGGGCGGCCTCTTTCAGTTGCGCGAGCGTAGCGGTGTAGTCGGCTACCCGCTGCGGTTCAACACGCTGCGCCAGCCAGAGGGCACGCTGCAGGCAGTAGATAAGCACCCCCTGCGCCGACGACTGTTTATTCAGCTCTGCCTGCCAGTCGATAAATGCCCACCAGTCATCGCTGTCGCGCACCAGACCCTGGGGATCGCAGCGGGTCAGCGCCAGCTCGATTTGCCGCCGCGCCGTGGGCCACAGCTCACCGACGGTTTCCGTGTCGCCGGTGCTTTGCAGGTAGTTATAAAGTACGTCGATAAAAAATAATGAATAATCAAAGAGAAAGGTGTCATCGGCGCGCACATCAGGCTGGACAAAGACATTGGCGGAGACCATGCCGTCTTCCCGGGTATGGCCGGCAAACAAGTACAGGCAGCGGCGGACCAGATCGTGGTGGCCGAAGGTCACGTCATTGACCAACGCCTGCAGGCGCAGGTCGCCGAGCC
>OGPE01001827.1_pt1 | contig 13028 bp, 9 predicted proteins | sample 1552881 | NCBI WGS metagenome assembly OGPE01 (sample SAMEA2580236, study PRJEB22360) | human gut metagenome | biome: human gut; feature: human-associated habitat; material: faeces | place: Denmark | collected 2008/2010 | reverse complement strand
GAAAGTGGAGCTTTCCAGACAGTTGGTAACTGGGTAGGATTAATTGCATTTGTATTATTACTTTCAACATTATGAATATTTTCTTTAATTACTTCTAAATCATATATTGTAGAAGCTGAAGGCGGAGACATTGAAGTGGAAATCAGAACAAATGTTAATTACACAGTTCATATTCCAGAAGAAGCAAAATCTTGGATAAGTCTACTTTCTAATACACGTAGTATTTCAACAAAAACATTAATATTTAAGGTTAGTCCCAATAACGGAGTATCGTCACGGTATACTACCATTCAAATTACAGATGATTTAAATGTAATAAGTGATAAATTGTTAATTACACAAAACTCACCAGTTGGAGATGTAGAATGGAAAGTTATAGAAATAAAACGTTCAGGAGAAGTAAGTTCTCATATTCCTGAAGAAGAAAAAGAATCAATAGTATACTTAAAAGTTTTAGGGAATGATTTGAATAAAGATGATTGTGATTTTATAAGAACATTGCCTTATCTTCAAGCTTTAGATTTAAGTGAAGCTGATTTAGGGAATATTGGTCTTACTACAACACTTCCAATCGCAGGATTTAAAAATGCTACTATAAAAAAAGTAATTTTACCTCAAAATTTAAAAGAAATTCCAGACAGTTTATTCTATGAGAGCCAATTAGTCACAATAGAAATACCAGAGGCAGTAAGAAATATTGGTAAGTCCGCTTTTGAAAATTGTAAGAAAATGACAGGAGAACTTGTTATTTTACAACCAGGTGTTTCTCCTTATAGTCTCGAAATTTCTGAGTGTGCTTTTAGGAATTGTACTTTTACAAAACTTATTATAAAAGCTAATGCTAACGGAGGAGGGAGAATCATTATAGGTGAGAAAGCTTTTGCACAATGTCAATTTCATAGTGTTGAGTTCGAAAAAGGAGGAAGCCTAGAATTTAGAACTTCCTGTTTTGAGAATTGCGATAAACTACAAGGGGATTTAGTGATTCCGAGAGGAGTTATTCGTAACTATGCTTTTAGGGGATGCAGTTCTCTTACAGGTAGTCTAATATTAGGAGAAGAAGTTAGACTTGAACCTTACTCAAGCAATGAAGATGTATCGTATGACGCTTTTAATGGATGCTTGTTTACTGGAAGTCTAGTTATCCCAAAAGCCACAAAAGCAATCAAAGCGAATACTTTTACATCATGTCAGTTTGATGTAGTACAATTACATGAAGATTTAGAATATATAGGACAGGAAGCTTTTAAAAATTGTAATATCAGGGAACTCTTAATTCCTTCTAAAGTTACTTTTATTGGTAATGGTGCTTTTGGTAATTGTATAAATCTCGAAAATATATATTGTATGCCTTTAATTCCACCAACCATAGATTACAACTCATTTCCTAATATTAGACATTTATATGTTCACTATGGAGCACGTGAGCGGTATGCTTTTTCTAAATGGTCTGGTATTTCTGATACAATTGAAGAAACAAACTTTGAATAATGAAACTAATTTCTAATGTAATGATAAGGCTAATTTAAACTAGGGCAGCATTTGAAGCAATTCACTTGCTGCCTTTTTAGTTCATTTCCTTCTCTTCTTAACTAATTTATGCTTATCCTTCTTAGATGAATTTGAGAATAGTTGTTCTAACATCTCCCTTGTTACAGGTCTGTATATAATATCTGTATATGTAGTTTCTCTAATCTCTTGTGGTAAATAAGAAATCACGGTGCTCTTTTTGGGTGTTACTTGCATATTTTTGTAGAAATAAATAGATTGGTAATTGATTTATCTATAGCAAAGGTACTGATAAGAATTTGTCCAATCTAATGTAAAAGATACATTCTGGATTATTGAGGTATGTGTTTGTATTGGAAGAAAATGTCAAGGTGGTAGATAGCGGCAAAATGGAATTAATTGCTTCTAATGGATAATGATGTACATAAACAAAAGAAAGTCCCGAAGCTAAGAATTATGCAGAGAACTTTGCCGAGTATTATAAAGATATACAAGGCAAATAAGTGATTAAAAATTAAAAGTCAGTTATCGAGATGATAGTTGGCTTTTTATTTAAATATAAGTTGTTAAATAGAACATATAGATTAAAATATCATAGGGAAATGCGTTTTATTTCAGAATTAAGAGTTATATTTGTAATGTTCTTATGAGGCATACAAAGCACAAGAATGAATCACCATTTTGCTAAATGGCTAATAATTAGATACAGTAATAAAAGCCCCATTTTTTTTTGCTCTTATTTTCTAAGCTGCTTCCTTATTCGTATCTTTGACCCTTGCATTAAGAGAGTACTTTCAATTGTAAAATCGTAAATAGTAAATAGAATTATGTTTTCTGGAATCGTAGAAGAATATGCTACTTTGGTAGCACTGGTGAAAGACCAGGAGAATATACACTTTACATTTAAGTGTTCGTTTGTGAATGAGTTGAAAATCGACCAGAGTATTTCTCACAATGGTGTATGCCTGACGGTAGTGACTCTGACGGATGATACGTATACGGTGACTGCCATGAAAGAAACATTGGAGCGTTCTAACCTCGGTTTGTTGAAAGTGGGGGATAAGGTGAACGTTGAACGTAGCATGATGATGAACGGTCGGTTGGACGGACATATCGTTCAGGGACATGTGGATCAGACTGCTACTTGTATCGATATTAAGGATGCGGAAGGCAGCTGGTATTTTACATTCCGATATGCGTTTGACAAGGAGATGGCGAAACGCGGATATATCACCGTGGATAAAGGTTCGGTGACTGTGAACGGTGTTAGCCTGACGGTATGTAATCCGACGGATGATACTTTCCAGGTGGCTATCATTCCTTATACATACGAGCATACGAACTTCCATACGTTTGAGATTGGCAGTGTGGTAAATATCGAATTCGATATTATCGGCAAGTATATCAGCCGGATGATTCAATATAAATAAGAAAATATAAATAAGTGACCGGAGGATTGGAAATGGCATATACTGATTTTCTTCAATTGGTGCAGGCTCGTCAAAGTGACCGTTCGTATGATAAGGAACGTCCGGTGGAGCCGGAAAAGTTGGAACGGGTACTTGAAGCTGCACGTTTGGCTCCTTCGGCCTGCAACGCACAACCTTGGAGGTTTGTGGTCATCACAGACAAGGAACTGGCTCAAAAAGCCGGGAAAGCTGCTGCTGGCTTGGGAATGAATAAGTTTGCCAAAGATGCTCCCGTGCATATTCTGGTTGTAGAAGAATCTGCTAATATAACCTCCCTGCTTGGCGGAAAGGTAAAAGGCAAGCATTTTCCGTTGATCGACATTGGAATAGTGGCTGCTCATATTTCTCTGGCAGCTGAAGCCGAAGGTTTGGGTTCTTGTATTCTGGGTTGGTTCGATGAAAAAGAGCTGAAACAGCTTGCCGGTATTCCTGCTTCGAAACGTTTATTGCTGGATATTGTCATTGGCTATCCGGCAAAGGAAAAACGTAAGAAGATAAGGAAGCCGAAAGAAAAGGTGATTTCATACAATCGTTATTGATTGAAAAATAATTATATTCTTAGCCCTTTAGGATAAGCATATAACAGAAAGCATCGTTGGTTTTAAAGGAAGGGGACGTTCCTTTTAAACCAACGATGCTTTCCTTTTAAAGGAACGACCTGTTTCTTTAAAACCAATAAATGGCTTTTTTAAGGTGTTGATAGTTAGCGTGTTATTGATGCCGCTTTTCCGGCGGCATCAATAATGCTATATTTATTTCTTTTTTGACAAATCTTTCAATAGGTAGTCTACTGCTGCTTTCAGTTGTGCATCTTCTCCTTTCAGGCTGGCTGCCGGTTCGTTATAAACTAGAATATCAGGTTGCAAGGTCTGATTTTCGAGATAGTTGCCTTGCATATCCATGCAACCCACCTGCGGGATACCGAATACAATAGACGGATCTATCTGGCGTTCCCACCACACGGCGGTCATCGTGCCTGCCACCGGGGCGCCTACCAGTTTACCAATACCTAGAGTCTTATATACGTAAGGAGTGCCATGAGCATTGCTGTAATTGTCTTCGCAAGTTAGCATGCATGAGGCTTTCAGCCATTTGTTGAATGGATCGCTGCCGATATATTGTCCGCGTGGCACGAAACGTTGATATTCCTTTCCACTAAGTAAGGTGACTACATCATCGTGTAGCCATCCGCCGCCATTATGACGGGTATCTACCACTACGGCTTCTTTATTACGATAACGGCCGAGCAGTTCGGAATAGATCTTGCGGAAGCTGGGGCTGTCCATACCTTTAATATGTACATAAGCAATGCGTCCGCCGGAAAGCTCTTCCACTTTCTTGGTGCAGCGCTCTACCCAACGTTTGTAAAGCAGCTCGCTTTGAGTTCCATAGCTGATTGCCTTTACTGTTTCTTCAAAACGTTTTTTAGTAGAAGGATCGTATACGGTAAGTACTACTTTGCGTCCGACTTTGCCTTCAAATAACGGGAAGTAATCAGCACCGGCTTCAATCGTTGTGCCGTCTACTTTTTCAATGATGCAACCTGCCTTCACTTCTGTCTTTTTCTGCGTGAAAGGACTTTGCTTCATGATTTCCTTGATCTTTAACCCGGCACCGTCGTATGACTCATCGTAAAAGACTCCCAGAGTAGCGGTAGGCATTGCGCTGCCTCCTGCTGCAAACCGGGCTCCGGTATGGGAACCATTCAATTCGCCAAGCAATTCACTCAACATTTCCGTGAAGTCATAATTGTTGCTGATGTGGGGCAAGAAGCGTTCGTATGCTTTTTTATATCCTTTCCAGTCCACTCCATGCAAGTCGGCAGTATAGAATTTGTCATTTACTTGTTGGCAAACGTGGTCGAAGATGTATGCGCGTTCATCATAAGGACGGTAATCGAAGAATGCTTCAAATTCTATCGGTGTAATTTTGCTACCGGCAATCTCTATTTTCTTCAATCGGCCACCTGTGCACATAAAGATATTCTTTCCTTCTTTATCCGGTATGAGTGAGCCGCCGCCAACTCCTTTCAATAATATTTTAGTCGTATTTTCTTTCAGTTTATGCTCCCAAAGGTCATAGTCTCCTTCAAAAGCTGCCAGGTAATAAAGAATATCACCCTTCGGACTCATAACAGCGTCACCCAGGCGGGAAGAATTTACAGTTAGACGAACGATGCGGTCAAAACGATTCTCCAAATCGAATGTAAGAGGGTTCACTTCCGTACTGTCTTTTTTCGCATTCTCATTCTGGTTCGTTTTCTTCTTACTGTCTTTAGTGTCTTCTTTCTTCTCTGCCTTTTCTTTCTTGTTTTTTTCTTTTTCTGCTTTCTCTGCCTTTTCCGCTTCTTCAAGTAAGGCAATATCTTCTTTGCTCATCAGGAAGCGGTTGTAGGCATCGACGTCGAAAAACATAATATAGGTGTCGTCTTCACTTCCCCAGCTACCATGGCTACGGTATCCGGCACGGTCACTGTTCCATATCATTGCTTTTCCACCCAACACCCATTTGGCGTTGCTGTCGCTGTATCCGCTTTCGGTAAGATTGACCATTTCGCCTTTTCCGTCGGCTTTCAGCAAAACAACGTCTTTATTGTTCCAGCCTCCTATGCCAATGAAGTCTGATAGAATCCATTGGCTGTCGGGGCTCCATTGGAACCATTGGTCACCGTCGGCATAAGAATATTGATATTTGGCATCCATCACTGTGCGCACAGCCTTGTTTTTTAGATTGATGACACGGATAGCGGTACGGTTCTCGAGGAAAGCAACCTCTTTACCGTCAGGACTGAATTGTGGTTGGAAAGAAGCGACTTTGGAGTTTGTCAAACGTTCTTCTTTCAATTCTGTGGCATAGGTGAATTGTTTCTCCTCTTTGCGTACGATGGTGGAAGTGTAAAGCTGCCACAATCCATCGCGTTCTGAAGAATAGACGAGTGTGCGTCCGTCGGGAGCGAAACTGATGTTACGTTCCTGATCGGGTGTGTTGGTGATTTGTTTGGTTGTTTTGTAGTCAATGGAGGTTACGTAAACATCACCGCGCATAATGAATGCGACCTCTTTTCCTTTGGGAGATACAGCGATGTCGGTAGCCCCGTTGGATTTGATTTGGCGGATAATATCTTTGTCATTCTTGTCTGCCAGGATACTTATATTTACCTTTTGGGGTTGTTTGCCCGGAGTAAGTGTATAAATCTCGCCGTCATAACCATAACAGAGTGTGCCGGTGGTTGAAATGCTTAGAAAACGTACGGGATGCTTTGTATGGAAAGTGATTTGTTGGGAAGTGGTGGTTCCGGGAGTACGTTGGAATATATTGAAGGAACCTTTCTCTTCACTTAGATAATAGAATGATTTACCATCAGGACTCCATACCGGTTCGCGGTCTTCACCTCCGAAAGTAGTTTGTTTTTGATAAACAGGTTTTTTCCCGGGAGTGTATGTCCAGATGTCACGGGCAATAGGGGATACCTGATGCTTGCGCCAATAGTCTTCGTATCCTTTCTTGTCCTGATAGAGCATCACTCCCTCCTTATTAATAGAGATGCACTCCATTGGCATGGATGAGAACATAGCGGGGCGTCCTCCCGTCACGGCTACCTCGTACACTTGCTGGAACTGGCCGGAAGGAAACCCGGCATCTTCGGCAGAGGGAGCAATGTTGGCTGTGAATAAAATGTGTTTGTTGTCTTTGTAGGCAACAGGTTTCTCACTGCCTGAATGAGTGGTCAGTCGCTGGGGTGCTCCTCCTTCACTGGATACGACGAAAACGTCGAGACTTCCCATGCGATCCGATGCAAAGGCAATTTGTTTACTGTCGGGACTCCATACCGGTTCCGTATCAAAAGCCGGATTGGTGGTGATTTGTGTGGCACGTCCGCCGGTTGACGGTACCGTGTAGATGTCTCCTTTGTAGGTAAATGCAATGGTGGTTCCGTCTGGAGAAAGAGCGCAGTGGCGCATCCATAAAGGAGATTCTTGTGCAATGCTTGTCCCTGCTAGACAGATGACAAATGCACTTAGCAGTAGCTTTTTCATTTTTTCTAATATTGTGTTAAGTTCATTCTCGCGATTTAAGGTTTGACTTTCCTACAAATCCTTCAGTAATACTTTACTTGCTTTTTTATAGTATTCTTCTCTGGATTCGGTCAGCACCTTCCATTCGTCGTTGAATTCTTCGTCTTTGTCTATTTTGAAATTCTCGGAGCCGTATGTGTCCAAACGGTCCAGCAGGACAGCCACATTCAGTTGATTGATATCCATTGAAGGCTGGTAACCGATTTCTTCGCTTTTTTCGTCGGTAACAACCTCGTGAATCAATTCTATTTCCTGTAACTGATAAAGTACCTGATTTGTCAGTCGGATGGGGATCTGATGCTCCTCCGATATTTCTGCAGCCGTATAGGGCGGTTCGTTCTTTTCGAATCGTTTGGCTATGAGTGACATAATCAGGATGGATATAAAATCCCGGTATCGTCTGCTGATGTTCCGGGTGTCCTGGTCAAAGCTAAAGCTGCGGATATTCTGTCCGGCATACGTCAGTTCGGCTCCAAACAAACAGATTGTCCAGGATATCTGCAACCAAAGCAGAAATAAGGGAAGTGCGGCAAAACTACCATAAATGGCATTGTACTTTGACACCCACAACTGGCTGTTGATGTACAGGAACTGAAAAGCCTGATAAGCAGACCCTGCCAGAATACCTGCAATGAGAGCGTGTTTGAATTTCACTTTCGTGTTCGGCATGAAGATGTACAGCCCGGTGAACATCAGCCATGTCAGGACAAAAGGAATAAGCCGTATCATGAATTTCATAACAGGAGCGAGCAGGACGAAATCATCCATCTGCTTGAGAATGGTGCTCATAAACAGAGAAAGTCCTCCGGATACCACGATCAGAATCGGCATCAGCAGGAACATGGAGAAATAGTCCGTAATCTTGCGATACATGGATCGTGCTTTTTTCACTTCCCAGATACGGTTGAAGGTGATTTCAATATTACTGACCAGATTGATAACCGTCCATAACAACATTACCAAACCAACTCCAATGAAAATACCTCCTTTGGTCTGTGAAAGATAGGAATTGACAAATGAGAGAATGGCCTCCGTTGTTTCTGTATTTCCTCCAAAACCGTTGCGGAACTGATGTTCCATCAGGTTGTCGAACCCGAAACCACGCGCTACGGCAAACAGGATGGCAAGTATCGGTACAATGGCAAGCAATGTGCTATAAGTAAGTGCAGAAGCTTTATTGGCCATCCGGTCTTTGGTAAACCGATTGATACAAAGATAGACGGTCTTTATAATATTGTAGAGTGAGAACTTGGTTCGGGTCACTTCGTCTTCCGTAATGCGCCAGATGTCATACGTAAGAAACTTCCATATATCGGTGATTTTCTTCTTCATAGTTCTTCGCTAATTACTAATTGCAAGCAACTAATTACTGATTACAACAGACTTGCTCGAACAGTCGATCCTCATCCATTAGTCATTTGTAATTAAATGGATAATTAAAAGAAAAAGCAGTCAGCCTATAAGCCGAGTTCTGTACCCATATAATTTCCAATTATTAATCTTTAATTATATCAGGTGCCTGTCATTTATCTGAGTGGCGTGTCACCACGACACTTTAGCGGTCTACCCTCCGACATGGAGCGAGCAACTCTCATAACGCCGGTTTACATGACCTTACAACTCCTAAGACGTACAGCCCGCATGTCGCCATGCGACTGGTGGGCTCTTACCCCACCTTCTCACCCTTACCTCTCCCCGAAAGGAGCGGCGGTTATTTTCTTCTACGTTACTCTACCCTCGCGGACAGCTTTCTGTTAGGAAGTAGGATGCTCTATGTTGCCCGGACTTTCCTCCTGCACGAAACATGCACGCGACAGACCGGCCAACTGCTTTAGACTGCAAAAATACGTCATTTATTTTGTTTTAGCCAAAGAAAGTATCACAAATAGAAATAATTTCTAACTTTGCTATCATTAAAATGGATTTTAATGAAGAAGAATATCCTCCTTTTCTATTGTTTCCTGGCGATGATGGCAGCTAGCCTGAAAGCACAGGAAATACGTCCCATGCCTGCCGATTCGGCTTATGGGGTAGTACATATTTCAGTTTGCAATTTGCGCGAGGAAGGCAAATTTACTTCCGGCATGAGTACGCAGGCATTGTTGGGAATGCCGGTCAAGGTGCTTCAGTATAACGGTTGGTACGAGATACAAACACCGGATGATTATACCGGATGGGTGCACCGGATGGTAATTACCCCCATGTCGAAAGAACGGTATGATGAATGGAATCGGGCAGAAAAGATAGTGGTTACCTCGCACTACGGATTTGCGTATGAGAAACCGGATGAGAGTTCCCAACCCGTATCCGATGTTGTTGCGGGCAATCGTTTGAAGTGGGAGGGGAGCAAAGGACATTTCTATCAAGTGTCTTATCCCGACGGACGGAAAGCATATCTTTCGAAATCCATTTCCCAACCGGAAGCGGAATGGCGAGCTTCACTGAAACAAGATGTTGAAAGTATCATTGAAACAGCTTACTCGATGATGGGAATTCCTTATCTATGGGCAGGAACCTCTTCCAAGGGAGTGGATTGTAGCGGACTGGTACGGACCGTACTTTTTATGCATGACATTATTATCCCGAGAGATGCCTCTCAACAGGCCTATGTGGGCGAACATATCGATATTGCTCCTGACTTCTCTAATGTCAAACGGGGAGATCTGGTGTTTTTCGGCCGGAAAGCGACTGCGGAACGTAAAGAAGGTATTTCTCACGTCGGCATTTACCTCGGAAACAAGCAGTTTATCCACGCATTGGGAGATGTGCACGTCAGCAGCATGAATCCTTCGGATCAAAACTATGATGAATTCAACACGAAGCGTTTACTTTTTGCTGTCCGTTTCTTACCTTATATAAATAAGGAGAAAGGAATGAATACCACAAATAAGAACCCCTTTTATCAATAAAAGAATGCAGAACAGGAGAGATTTTTTGAAAACGGCAGCTTTGGCTGCTTTCAGTTCGGGGTTAGTAGCCCGTCAGGCACTAGCCGGAGAATCGTTGCTTTCTACCATTCATATAAATAAGCTCGGTTTGGGAGGGAAGATGAAAATGACTTTTTTCCCTTATGAATTGAAGTTGAGGCACGTGTTTACAGTTGCCACTTATTCGCGTACAACAACTCCCGATGTGCAGGTAGAAATAGAATATGAAGGCGTGACGGGATATGGAGAAGCCTCTATGCCTCCTTATTTGGGAGAAACAGTAGAGTCTGTGATGAATTTCCTTGGGAAAGTGAATCTGGAACAGTTTAGTGATCCTTTTCAGCTAGATGACATTTTGTCATACGTTGACAGCCTCTCGCCAAAGGATACGGCAGCGAAAGCTGCGGTAGATATCGCCCTTCATGATCTGGTAGGGAAACTATTAGGCGCTCCCTGGTATAAGATATGGGGATTGAACAAAGAAAAGACACCTTCCACTACCTTTACGATAGGCATCGATGCGCCGGATGTAGTGCGGGCGAAAACAAAAGAGTGTGCCGATCAGTTTAATATATTAAAGGTGAAACTGGGACGGGACAATGATAAGGAGATGATTGAAACCATTCGTTCGGTAACAGACCTTCCGATAGCGATAGATGCCAATCAAGGATGGGCAGACCGCCAATACGCGCTCGATATGATTCATTGGCTGAAAGAAAAAGGCGTTGTGATGATAGAACAGCCCATGCCTAAGGAGAAGCTAGAGGATATTGCCTGGATAACGCAACAGAGCCCGCTACCGATATTTGCGGATGAATCCTTGCAGCGTCTGGGAGATGTAGCCGCTTTAAAAGGCGCTTTCACGGGAATCAATATAAAGCTGATGAAGTGTACCGGTATGCGTGAAGCATGGAAGATGGTGACATTGGCTCATGCACTCGGCATGCGTGTCATGGTGGGCTGTATGACAGAGACTTCCTGTGCTATTTCTGCAGCTTCACAGTTCTCGCCATTAGTGGATTTTGCCGACCTGGATGGCAACCTGCTTATCTCTAATGATCGCTTTAAAGGGGTGGAAGTGGTGAAAGGAAAGATCACTCTGAATGACTTACCTGGAATCGGTGTCATGAAAATCTGACTTTACTGAATGAATGTCAGAGTGTTAAAGCCATCTGACATACAACGAATGTAAATTTGTCAGGTGTTGTCGTTAACCGCTGTTAAGCTCCAAATATTCTCTGTTAAAAGTGGACAAAAAAGAGTGACAAGTAGAATAAGTGAACGATATTTGTTATTATTTTAACGTCGTAAAAGTTAAAACAATGTCGAATATTAACAATTTAAAGAATTATAAATCATGAAACAGACAACAAAGAACATTCTGGGAGTAGGAGCAATCATTCTTCTTAGCTCAGGAGTTGCAGGATTGACAACTTACAAATTGTTGCAATCTAACGAATCTGCAAAAGAAACATCTTTTAATGAGATGTTCAAGCAGAATCCCAATGTCAAATTGGCTGCTTTTGACGCTGTGAACGCTCAACCTGTTGATTTGACACAGGCTGCCGAGAATTCACTTCATGCTGTCGTACATATAAGGTCTACTCAAGAAGCTAAAACAAGAACTGTTCAGCAAGCGCCGGACATTTTCGATTTCTTTTTTGGTGATGGACGCGGACAGCAACGTCAGGTACAGTCTCAACCTCGTGTAGGTTTTGGTTCGGGAGTAATCATCTCGAAGGATGGATATATCGTAACGAATAATCATGTGATTGAAGGTGCGGATGAAATCAGTGTGAAACTGAATGATAACCGTGAGTTTAAGGGACGCGTGATTGGTACTGACCCTAGCACCGACCTTGCGCTGGTGAAAATTGAGGGTGATGATTTCCCGACTATTCCGGTGGGAGATTCCGAAGCGTTGAAAGTAGGAGAGTGGGTATTGGCAGTAGGTAACCCGTTCAATTTGAACTCTACTGTAACTGCCGGCATCGTAAGTGCAAAAGCTCGTTCTCTGGGAGTATATAATGGTGGTATAGAATCATTCATCCAGACGGATGCTGCCATCAACCAGGGTAACAGTGGTGGTGCACTGGTAAATGCCAAAGGTGAATTGGTTGGTATCAATTCAGTGCTTTCTTCTCCGACAGGTGCTTATGCAGGATACGGTTTTGCTATCCCGACCAGCATTATGACGAAAGTAATTGCCGACTTGAAACAATATGGAACAGTACAACGTGCATTGCTCGGTATTCGTGGTGGCTCTATCGGTAGCAGTTTGATGGACGACCGTCAACCGATTGACAAATCCGGTAAGACATTGGCAGATAAAGCTAAAGAACTGGGTGTTGTAGAAGGAGTATGGGTTTCTGAAATCGTAGAGAATGGTTCTGCTGCCGGAGCTGATATCAAAGTCGATGACGTAATTATCGGTGTGGATAATAAGAAAGTATCCAATATGGCTGACTTGCAAGAAGCACTTGCTAAACATCGTCCGGGTGATAAGGTGAAAGTAAAACTGATGCGCGATAAGAAGGAAAAGACCGTTGAAGTAACGTTGAAGAACGAGCAAGGTACTACCAAGATCGTGAAGGATGCAGGCATGGAAATCCTGGGAGCTGCTTTCAAAGAGTTGCCGGATGACTTGAAGAAGCAATTGAATCTAGGTTACGGTCTGCAAGTGACAGGAGTTTCTTCCGGTAAGATGTCAGATGCAGGAGTTCGTAAAGGCTTCATTATCCTGAAAGCTAATGACCAGCCGATGCGCAAAGTCAGCGATCTGGAAGAAGTAATGAAAGCTGCTGTTAAGTCTCCGAACCAGGTATTATTCCTGACCGGTGTGTTCCCATCAGGTAAACGCGGATATTTCGCTGTCGATCTGACTCAAGAGTAATATATAAAAATAAGGTAAGAAGATTGCAGGATAAGCTAATGAAATAGAAAAAGGATGCCGCCAATCAACTTGTCGGCATCTCTTTTTGTTTTATTAGATGAAAAATATAGTGTAAAAGTTACTTAATTTTGTATGTTAACAAATTATTTGTCGT
>OGPE01001825.1_pt1 | contig 13033 bp, 14 predicted proteins | sample 1552881 | NCBI WGS metagenome assembly OGPE01 (sample SAMEA2580236, study PRJEB22360) | human gut metagenome | biome: human gut; feature: human-associated habitat; material: faeces | place: Denmark | collected 2008/2010 | reverse complement strand
GGTTTTCGGTCGTCGCGCCGATGAGCGTGAAGACGCCCTGTTCGACGGCCCCTAAGAGCGAATCCTGCTGCGACTTGTTGAAGCGGTGGATTTCGTCGATGAACAGGATCGGCGGTTTGGAGTCGAAGAATTTCTGCTTGCGGGCCGATTCCAACACCTCGCGCACCTCCTTGACGCCCGACGTGACGGCCGACAGGGTGTAGAACGGGCGTTTGAGAGTCGTGGCAACGATCTTGGCCAGCGTAGTTTTTCCCACGCCCGGCGGACCCCAGAGGATGAACGAGGGGACATTGCCCGTTTCGAGGAACTTGCGGAATACGCCGTTCTGCCCGACCAGGTGGGCCTGTCCGATATATTCATCGAGCGTACGGGGACGCAGTCGTTCGGCGAGGGGAATGGACATGGAAAGCATTTTTTGTCGCTCAAATGTACTGAAAATTTTTGTTTTCGGCAACGGCCGGACTGAATGCGGTCCGAAAGAGCGGATGCGTAGAACCGCTGCCGTCCGGTTCGGGGATTCGCAGCGGGGAGATCGTGTCCTGGCCGGATTCCGTTTTTACGTCGTGCTTCACGCTTGTTCTGCGGTCGCAGTTCCCGAAGCGACGCGCACTATTGTATATTTCGAAAAGCCGCTATATGTACTGTACATATTGATACACACGGAAAAGTGTAAGTCTGTTCCCGAATCGTGAACGTAGGAAATTCATTTTGGCGGAGAATAGGCAGACATCTTCTCGCGTCGTATCCGTATTCTGCGGGTATAGGCGCGGGGCTGTCGCTTATTTCACGCCAAAAGGTACTCCTCGACCTGCGATTCTGAAATGGGCTTCGGTGCCACACTTCTTTGTTGGTTAGATTACGATAAAATATCAGACAATTAATTGTTAAATAATAATACAACAGATTATGAGGAAACTTATTGTATCGTTCGCATTTATGGTAATTGCTTTGACATCATATGCTCAAAGTAGTTCGGAGCATCTTACTTTTAAAGGTATTCCCATTGAGGGAAGTATGAGTGAATTTTGTCAAAAGTTAAAAGCAAAAGGATTTACATCTATTGGCAGTGAAAACAATCTTGCATTGTTTATAGGTGATTTTACCGGTCGTAATGCGACTATAGGCGTAACCGCTACAGACGATGGAAAGAATGTCTTTGCGGTAGTTGTTTTCTTTGACCCCAGTGGTGAGTGGAATACCCTTGTTAATACCTACGACTATTATAAGGATCTATACACTCATAAATATGGTAGCCCTACAATCTCAAAAGAAAAGAACCCTGCCCGCTCTGACTCCAATGCCGCTTTAATGGCAGAAGTTCATCAAGGAACAGTTGTGTGGGGCTGTGTATGGGACGTAACAGGTGGAGATATAGAATTGTCAATAAAAAAGACTTCTGGCTTTTATGAGGGAATGGTAGTAATTCGTTATCGTGATTCTCAAAATGTAGAAACCAAAATCCAAAAAGATTTAGAGGATATTTAACATTCAATTAAAGGCACAATTTTATAGCTGAGAAATAAAATCCGTTAATTGTCAAATAATAAATAACAGATTATGAAAAAGCTTTTTGTGTTACTTGCTTTTATGGTTATCGCTGCCACATCGTATGCTCAAGTGTATAAGATGTATAAGACTCAGAACTACCATAATCAACTTCGTTTAAATACGATGACAGGTGAAGTTCAACAAATTCAAGATGATGGTCAGTCTTGGGAAATTTGTAGTGCAAGAGAAGTTTTAGGAGATAGAGAAGGACGATTTCACCTTTATGAAACTCAGAATATGTGGACTTTCATAATGCTTGATACATATACAGGTAAGAATTGGCAAGTTCAATTTAGTGTCAAGGGTGAAGACTATATGTTTGCTGCACCTATCAATATGTTTTCTCTTGCATATCCTGAAAAATATTCAGATTGGACTAATAGATTTCAGATGTTTGCTACTCAAAATATGTGGACATTTATATTGTTGGACTCATATAATGGGCGACTATGGCAAGTCCAATATAGCACACAAGATTTAGATAATTTATTTTGTATTCCTATCAATGAATATGAATTAGTCGCAAATAACGAAAGGTGCATATTCTCAATTCAGCCATTAACAAGTATGTATCAGTATTATCTTGTAAATGATGACACTGGTGATATGTGGAAATTTCAATGGAGTACCAAAGGGGATGATTATAGGTGGATTGAACGTTTTATGTAAATAGTGATGTTAGCCCTATATATTAAATTTTGATTAAGCATCAATTTCTTAATCGTAATAAAAAAATGCTGCGAATTTCGCAGCATTTTTTAGATATTTAAACGGATGACCGTTTACTCGTTCAGCGGAGTAACGCTTACATACGATTTGCCTTCGCGTTTTTTGCAGAAGGAAACCGTGCCGTCAACCAGTGCGAAGAGCGTGTGATCCTTGCCGATACCTACATTCTCGCCCGGATTGTGGACAGTACCTCTCTGGCGAACGATGATGTTGCCAGCTTTAGCGAACTGACCACCGAAAAGTTTGATGCCGAGTCGCTTGCTTTCCGACTCGCGGCCGTTCTTTGAACTACCTACACCTTTTTTGTGTGCCATGTTTCTCTAAATTTAAGGTTATGCGACAATTTCTTCCACGAGAATCTGGCTCAGGAACTGACGGTGTCCGTTCTGCTTCTGATAGCCTGTTCTGCGTTTCTTCTTGAACACGAGGACTTTATCGTCCTTCAGGTGCTTAAGAATCTTACATTTCACCGAGGCGCCTTCTACTACAGGTGCACCTACCTTGACCTGACCGTCGTTGTCTGCGAGCAGGACCTTGTCGAAACTCACCGACGAATTTTCTTCGCCGGGAAGACGGTGGACATAGAGTTTCCGACCTTTTTCAGCTTTGAATTGCTGACCTGCAATCTCTACTATAACGTACATTGATTAAATTGTATGTGTTTATACATAAATTTCAACGTGCAAATATAAGGATAATTATTGAATAAACAAGGGCAGGCAATTTTTTCTTGCAGACATTTGTTTTGGCACGTTTTTCGGTGTATCTTTGATCGTGTAAACAGTATGTATATCAAATGTATCGTATCTTAATCGTGTCGGAGGACTTCGTCTTGCGCAGGGCCGTGGCTTTTTCCTTGAATGACCTGGATGCGTGTGTGGAGTGCGCGGATACGGTCGGTGCGATGCTTGTGCTTCACCGGGAGTCGCCTTTCGACCTGGTGATCGTTATGGGTACTGCTGCCGAAATGTGCCGGCAGGAAGTGATGGACACGCTGCGGGCGGATAAAACCCGGCGTACGCGGGTCTTCGTGATCTCGTGGCCGCAATCCGAACAGATGGTACGGAGTATGTACCGGATGGGCGTGAACCAATACATGACCTTGCCGGTGAGCCTGCACCGGTTGCGGCGGAAAGTCATCAACGAGCTAATCGATCGGGAAAAATGGAAATGACGTTTTGGTGGTGCATCGGGGCCGTTTTGGTTTCAGGAGCTGTTTTGGCCGGAAGCTGGTGCGTGCAACGGTTTGCAGGTCGTTTTTGCCTCAGGCGGGATGCCGAGCGCCGCGAAAAGTATTTGAACAGCGTGTTGTGGATGCTCTTCTCCGGAACCGAAGAGTGTGCTCACTGTCCCGAGGCGATGTCTTCGCGGGATAGGCGCCTTATCGCCGAGGATATTGCCGACCTGGTGGATTCTACGTACGGGCTCGATCCGGCGCCGTTGCGTCGGATCGTCGAGCGTCAGAGGCTCGATGTTTTCCTGCTGCGTCGTATTCGCCGCAACGGAGGTTACCGCAGGGCTTATTACCTGCATCTGCTTTCCCGAATGCCCGTCGATGAAAAAACAGTTCGGGCAGTGGAACGTTATACGCATAGCAGGAACCGTTATGTCCGCTTCTGTGCGTTGAGCGTGCAGATGATGGCCGATATGTCGGCGCTTTCCTCGAAAATCGACGCCTATTCCCATCGGCTTTCGTATTTCGAACTGTCCGAGGTGCTCCGTATGTTGCGCCAGAATGTGCAGCCTGTCGATTACGAACCGTTGATCCTGTCGCCGAACCGGAATCTGCGGATGCTGGGACTCAGTGTCGTTTGGCGTTTCGGAATCGAAGATGCGGAGGAGATCCTGCTGCGGATCGTTGCCGAAAACCGGCCCGAAGAGTCCGTCGGTGCGATGTACGTTCTTTGTACGCTGCACAGTGTGATTACGCGTCCCGAAGTGGAAAAATTCGTGGGCGGAATGAATCCCGTTCAGCGCAGGGTACTGCTGCGTTATATTGCCCGGCAGGGATACTCCGCGAACGCTTTGCAGGTATTCATTCCTGAAGAGGAGAAGCGATATTATGTGTCGTTGGTCGATTCGTATAAATTGAACGTCGGATAGTATGTGGTTCATTGAGTTAGGTACGATTTGCGTGACGGTTGCCGTCGTGGTGCGTGTCTGGTGGCTGGTAGTTCAAGTGTTGAGGGCGCGTAACAAGCGTCGTTTGCTGTCCCGTATGTTCGGCGTGGTTTCCGATTCGCCCGATTTTATCGGAATTTCGGCGATTTGCCACGACATAGATTCCGTTTCCCAGGTGGCCGACCTGCTCGATGTGGAGTATGCCAGTTACGAATTGCTGGTGGTGATGGATGCCCGTCTGAAACCGGAGTTGTTTCTCGAGATGCTCCGGCATTACCGGATGATGCGGGTGGATTATCATCCGTTCGAAGCCTGTTCTCAGTTGGGTGTACGGGGATTCTACCGCTCTCAGACGCGGGGTGTCAATCGTCTGACGCTGCTCGATCAGATGGAGGCGTTTTCCGCCGTTTCGTCGGATGCGGCCGTGCGAGCCGCGTCGTACGATTATATTTTGCCGATCGGCCGGAACCTGTGCCTCAAACGGGGTGCGATCGACCGTCTGGCGATGGAGTTGGCGGTTCATCCGATCCACTCTATATCGTTCGTGCGGACTGCCGTAGGACCTTCGCTGCGACTTTATGCCCGGGAGTATGTCGGCCGGTTGGGTCGTTTCGACCGGGCCGACGGGTATGAATTGTCCCGCAAGGAGAGGATCACGTTGTACGAACCGTTGTTTTATGAGTTGCGCCCGTCCCGCTATGTCTGGATTTTGACTTTGACCGGAATGGCGCTTTTGGCCGGATGTGCGATTGCGGCGTGGTCGTTCGGGTGGCTGCCGATGACTTTGTTGCTGCTCGATATTCTGTTGCTTTGGGGACTGTTTCTGTGGCTCGGGGCTGTTTCGGCACCTTTTCCCGCCGGGAAGCGGAATGCTGCGCTCGGGGCCGTGTAACGGCTGCCGGGTTTTTATTGCCGGAAATTTTACGGATCCGGGAATTATATAGTACCTTTATCCTGTCTTACCGATCAAAAATATCATTATGCTTGACAACGAGCTCAAATCATACCTTTTGCCCAACCTTTTCAATGCGGCGGTGCGGGCCGGTGCGGCCATTATGCAGGTTTACAAAAACAAGGAGGATTACGACATCAGCATTAAGAGCGACAAGACTCCGATTACCGTCGCGGACCGCCGGGCGCACGAAACGATCAAGACCTATCTGGGACCTACCCGTATTCCGATTCTGAGCGAAGAGGGGCGTGAGATGCGGTACGAAGAGCGCTGCAACTGGGAGCTGTTCTGGTTGGTGGACCCGCTGGACGGAACGGTGGAGTTTATCAAGGGAAACAACGAGTTTACGGTCAATATCGCCCTGATGGAGAATAACCGGAGCGTGGCGTCGGTGGTGTATGTTCCCTATTTGGGCAAGATGTATCTCGCGTGGCGCGGGGGCGGTGCTTTCCTGAAAGAGGGGGTGGCGGCCGATTCCGACGCGGAATACTCGTACGGGCAGATCGTCGAAAGTATGCGGCGCCTGCCTGTAGAGTCGGCGCGGCATGAACATCCCCGGGTCGCCGTGTCCCGGTCGCACAAGTCGCCCGAACTCGCGGAGTATATCGAGGAATTGCGAAAGAGCCATCCCGATCTGGAGGTCGTGGAGCAGGGCAGCTCCTATAAGTTTTGTTTGCTGGCGGAAGGCGCGGTGGATTACTATTTTCGGACTACTTCCACGTATGAATGGGATACTGCGGCGGGGGAGTTGATTCTCTCCGAAGCGGGGGGCGAAACGCTTTCGCTGCCGGATTATCGTCCGTTGCGTTACAACAAGACGGATCTGGTTAATTCTTGGTTTTTCTGTCGCGCCCGTAAAATGCCGGGTTGCAGGTCGGAGGCGGAGATGATGGTCGGGGAGTGTTCTGCGGCGGACTGACCGCCTCTCGGCATCGTGGGGTTGAAACCGAGAAAATAGAAACACGGGTAATCTGAATTCAGATTGCCCGTGTTTTCGGTTTGCGGAGAATTTGTCGCCGATTATTTTTTTGCGGAGCCGTGTACTGCGGCTGCCGCTTCGGGGGTGCAGGCGGCGCAGTTGCCCGAGCATCCGGGCTCCGATGCGCAATCTTCGAGTCCCGTCATCTGTTCGCGGGTCTCCTGAACGGCGCATTTGATACCCAGTTTGCGCATGTTTTCGTTGGTGGAAATTTCGGAGTCGATGTGGTGTCCCTTGAAAATCAGGGTGAGCGACATGGCCAGGACGAAAAGTCCGACGGCCAGAATCGCCAAAAGAATTATGATTAACCAGGTTGGCATGGTAACTGAAATTTAATAGTGGAAATTTGGGTGTTCCGATGCAAATTTATACATTTGTGTTATTAATTGCAAAAATGCTGCCCGGAATGATCCGGGCGTATGCTGACAGAGTAAATCCGGTATGAAAATCGTTATTGCGGGTGCGGGCGAAATGGGAAGCCATCTGGCGAAAATGCTCAGCGGCAACGGGCACGACATCACGGTCATAGACAGCGATCCGAAACTGCTGGCCGACGTGGCCAGCCTGGCCGACGTGCTGACGGTCGAGGGCGACTCCACGACCTTTGCCGTGTTGCGGAAGGCTTCGGTGCGAAAGTGCGACCTGTTCATCGCCGTCAATCATGTCGAGAACGACAACGTGGTGGCAGCGGTGCTGGCCAAGCAGCTCGGGGCCAAGAAATCCATCGCCCGGATCGACAACAACGAATACCTGGAGCCCAATAACAAGGAGATTTTTATCAACATGGGTATCGACTACCTGTTCTATCCGGAAAAGGTGGCGGCTCAGGAGGTGATCAATCTGTTGGGGCACACTTCGACGACGGAGTACGTCGATTTCTCGAGCGGACGGCTTTCGCTCGTGGTTTTCCGTCTTGATCCGACCTCGTCCCTCATCGGACGCGAACTTTCGGGTTTCAAGGACGATGCGGCGCAGCTCAGCTATCGGACGGTGGCGATCGCTCGCGGCGGTCAGACCATCATCGCCCGGCAGGATGAAATATTTATGGAGGGCGACATGGTGTATGTCATCGCCCGGCAGGATGCCGTGAAGGAGGTGATGGAGTTCTCGGGGCATTCCAACGTGGAGATCAACAACATGATGATCCTCGGCGGTTCGCGCATCGGCATCCGCATCGCCACCGAGTTGCAGGACGAGGTGAACATCAAACTGATCGACTACAACGCCGAGAAGGCCTACCGGCTGGCCGAGACGCTCGACAAGACGCTGATCATCAACGAGGACGGCCGCAACACCGAGGCGATGATGGAGGAGGGGCTTTCGAACATGGACGCCTTCGTTGCCGTGACGGGGCGCAGCGAGACCAACATCCTGGCGGCGATGCTCGCCAAGCGCATGGGGGTCAAGAAGGTGATCGCCGAGGTCGAGAATCTCAATTACATAAACCTCGCCGAGTCGATCGGCATCGACACGATCATCAACAAGAAGCTGGTGACTGCGTCGAACATTTTCCGCTTCACGATGTCGACCGACGTGCAGGCCATCAAATGCCTGACGGGGAGCGACGCCGAGGTGCTGGAGTTCATCGTGAAACCCAACTCCCCGGCCACGAAGGTGCGGATCAAGGACCTCGGGCTGCCGGAGGATACGATCATCGGCGGCATCGTCCGCGGCGACAAGGTTTTCATCGCCGTCGACAACATGGAAATAATCCCCTACGACCGCGTGGTGGTCTTCGCCATGCCCGGTTCGGTGGGGAAGGTCGGGTATTATTTTAATTAAGAATTCACAATTCAGAATTCACAATTCTGAATTGCAGCGCATCATGTCTTTTCGAAACATAATTCTCAAAGCCTGGTTCTCGCAGCGCGAGCGGGCCATCGACCGTTTTCGCCGCCGTCCTGTCGAGACGCAGGCGCGGATGTTCCGGCAGCTGCTGCGCCGGGGACGCTTCACGGAGTTCGGCGACCGCTACGACCTGCGGCATATCCGTTCGGTGGAGCGGTTCCAGTCGCAGGTGGAGACTTTCGACTACGAGACCTTCAAGCCCTATATCGAACGGATGATGGAGGGCGTGCGGAGCGTCACGGCTCCGGGTCGGGTGTCGCTGTTCGCCCGTTCGTCGGGCACGACCTCCGACAGGAGCAAATACATTCCCGTGACGATGGAGTCGCTGTGGTGGAACCATACGCTGGGCATGCGCGACGTGGCGACGGTCTTTTCGGCCAACAATCCGAAGACCCGCGTTTTCGAGGGCAAGACCCTGACGCTCGGCGGGTCGTGCAGCCGCGAGGGCCGCAACCTGGTCGGCGACCTCTCGGCGCTGCTGATCCACGAGACGACCTTCTGGAGCGGCTGGTTCCGGGCGCCGCGGACCGAGACGGCGATCATTCCCGATTTCGACGAGAAGTGCGCCGCCATCTGCCGCCAGTGCGTCGGCGAACCGATCACGGCCTTTGCGGGCGTCCCGTCATGGAACCTCGCGCTGATGCGCCGCGTGCTGGAGTATACGGGCCGGAAAAATCTGCTGGAGGTGTGGCCCGGGCTGGAGATGTTCGCCCACGGAGGCGTGGAGTTCGCGCCCTACCGGACGTCGTTCGAGGAGCTGATCCCTTCGGAGAAGATGAAATACATGGAGACCTACAACGCTTCGGAGGGATTCTTCGCCATGGCCGACGACCCGTCGCGCAGCGACATGCTGCTGATGCTGGATTACGGAACCTTCTTCGAGTTCCGCAGCGGGACGCAGATCGTGCCGCTCGAAGGCGTGGAGTGCGGCAAGGTCTACGCCGTGCTGATCACCTCGAACAACGGCCTGTGGCGTTACGAGATCGGCGACACGGTGGAATTCACCTCGACGAATCCCTACCGCATCCGCTTCGCGGGCCGCACGCGGCAGTATATCAACGTTTTCGGCGAGGAGCTGATCGTCGACAACGCCGAACATGCGCTGCTGGCCGCCTGCCGGAAGACGGGGGCCGTCGTGAGCGAATACAGCGTCGCGCCGTGCTACATGTCGCTCCGCGAACGGGGCGCGCACGAGTGGATCGTGGAGTTCGAACGCGAGCCGGACAGCCTCGAACGTTTCGCCGAGGCGCTCGACGGGGAGTTGCGGGCCGTCAATTCGGACTACGACGCCAAGCGGCGGACCACGCTCGAACGCCAGCGTCTGACGGTTGTGGAGCGGGGGCGGTTCCTCGCGTGGATGCGCGCGCGGGGTAAAAACAAGGTTCCGCGGCTGGTGAACGACCGCCGCGTGGCCGACGAGATACTGGCTTTTCAGACCGAACAGACCCTTTGAGGCTGTCTGTCCGCATTTTGGCCGCGCTGCGAGAAGCCCCACCCGAGGGCCGTTTAAGAAACGGCTTTTGGGAATGGAAGCGTGGAATTGAGTCCGGATGCAGTGACTTTGCATCGCCCCTGAATCCCGGCTTTTAGCCGGGTGGAGTCAGGCTTGTAAAACGAGGCCGAAGGCGGCGGGATATGCGCTTCGGAGACCGGAAAACGAATGAGAAACGTAAAATAACACCTATACTGCCATGTACATAGCCATAGCCGGAAACATCGGGAGCGGCAAGACGACGCTTACCCAGATCCTTACGAAGCGCTACGACGCCAAGTGCTACCTCGAGGAGTGCGACAATCCCTATATCGGCGACTTCTACGAGGATATGAACCGCTGGGCGTTCAATCTTCAGATTTCGTTCCTCGGGAGCCGCATCCAGCAGACGATGGGCATGATCTCCGACTGCAAGTCGGGGGTGATCTTCCAGGACCGCACGATCTACGAGGATGCGCACATCTTCGCCGACAACCTGCATGAAATGGGGCTGATGGCCACGCGCGACATCGAGACCTACATGAAGATTTTCCGGCTGGTGACGACGCTCATTCCCAAACCCGACCTGCTGATCTACCTCAAGGCGAGCGTCCCGACGCTCATTTCGCAGATCCGCAAGCGCGGCCGCGAGTACGAGATGAACATCGACGAACTGTACCTCAAGCGGCTGAACAACAAATACAACCACTGGATCGACACCATTTACGAGGGCGAGGTGCTCGTCGTGGACAAGGACCACGAGGATTTCGTCTCGAACCCTGCGGTGCTGGAACGGATCTGCGCGCGCCTCGACGCGCTCAAAGCGAAGAAATAGCGCATGACGCTGCCTGCGAAATTCGTGGAGCGGGTCCTGCGCGACCTCGGCGGGACGGAGGGCGCGGCCCTCTGCGCGGCGCTCGACGCGGAGCCGCCGGTATCGGTGCGGCTGAACCCTGCCAAGACCGGGGCGGACACGCTTCCCGCCGGACCTGACGCCGGGCTTCCCGTTCCGGAGGCTGCGGGGCTTCCCGCCCTGGCGATCGCCGGGCGCGTGCCGTGGAGCCGTGACGGGCGTTACCTCGCCGTGCGTCCCTCCTTCACGCTCGATCCCGACTTCCATGCCGGGGCCTACTATGTCCAGGAGGCTTCGTCGCAGTTCGTGGGACACCTGCTCGCTGCGGTCCGCACCGAAGGGGCGCGCATCCTCGACCTGTGTGCAGCTCCGGGCGGCAAGACGACGCTCTACGCCTCGCTGGCCGGACCCGACGGGCTGGGCGTCGCCAACGAGATCGACCGCCGCCGCGCCTCGGTGCTGGCGGACAACGTGCGCAAGTGGGGCACGGGCAACGTGGCCGTCACGACCTGCGAGCCGCGTGCGCTGGGCGATTTCGAGGCGTGGTTCGACGTGGTGGCCGTCGATGCCCCCTGCTCGGGCGAGGGGATGTTCCGCAAGGACCCCGACGCCCGCGGCGAATGGAGCGAAGGCAACGTGAAACAGTGCGCTGCGCGGCAGGATGAAATCCTGCGCGAGGCGTGGCGGGCGCTGCGGCCGGGCGGCACGCTCGTTTACAGCACCTGCACGTTCAACCGCGACGAGGACGAAGGCGCGCTGGAGCGGATGGCGGCGTGGGCCGGCGACGAGATCGCCGAGTCGGAAGAAACGGCTGTGGAAGATGCGTGGGGCATCGTTTGCGGGCGTGTCGGAGCGTTCCGCACGTTCCGGTTCTATCCCCACCGGACCTGCGGCGAAGGGTTCTTCGCCGCCGTGGCCCGCAAATCGTTCGACGCCGGGGGGCGCGTGCGCGCGCCGAAGGCGCGTCGCACGGTATTTGCGGCCGTGGACCGGAAGACCGCCGGCGAACTGGCCCGCTGGGTGCGGAATCCCGGCGGTATGCGCTTCGCAGCGGTGGCCGACACCTGCTATGCATGGTACGCCGCGCAGGCCGACGCCGTGCGGACGCTCTCCGAGGCGTTGCCCGTGATCTATTCGGGCGTGGCGTTGGGGCAGGTGTTCAAGGGGGTGCTGAAACCCGATCCCGCGCTGGCTTTTTTCGATGGGCTGAACCGCGGGGCGCTGCCCGCGGCGGAACTGGACGACGAAGAGACGCTGCGCTTCCTGCGCCGGCAGGACATCGCCGCCGGAGGGTTGGCCGAGGGGATGAACCTCGTCTGCTCGCGGGGGCGTGCACTGGGATTCGCCAAACGGATCGGTGCACGGGTGAATAACCTGTATCCCAACTCATTGCGAATTATAAAACAATAGATATGGCCGATAAACTTTTTTATTCGATGGGCGAGGTGGCCGAGATGTTCGACGTCAACACGTCGTTGATCCGCCACTGGGAGTCGCAGTTCAGCATTCTCCGCCCCAAGCGCAACAAGAAAGGCAACCGCCTCTTCTCGCCGGAGGACGTCGAGAACCTCAAGATGATCTACCACCTGGTCAAGGAGCGCGGCATGACGCTCGAAGGGGCCAAGAAGGCGCTCCGGAAGGCGCCCTCCGAGAGCGGCGTGGACCGTGATGCCGAACTGATGGAGCGGTTGCAGCGTATCCGCGCCCTGCTGGTCGAGGTTCGCGAGGACCTGAAAGCCGGGGAGGGTGAGATCGTGACTGCTTCGGATGCCGACATGACCGATGCCGATGCCTCCGCTGCTGCCGCCGCTGATACCGCTGCCGCCGCCGAAACGCCCGTGCGCCGCCGCCGGGCCAAGGCCGTGGTGAAGATCGACGAACCGTCGGACGATGCCGCCGGGAAAGCCGCCGGGGATTCCTCGGCGCAGCCTGCCGTCAAACGCAACGTCCGCAGGCCCCGCCGCAAGAAGGAGGAGGCCGAAACCAAAGAGCTGTTCGCGTTTTACGAACAATCCTTATTTTGAGCATTGTCCGTAAAGACGCTCTCGATCCGCGCGGGGTATTGTTCAAGGATTCGCGGCTTTACCGGGCGTATTCACGGCGTGCCGCCGTTTTCGCAAGCCCCCGCCCCGGCGGGGCGTAATGCCGCGAAGCGACAGACCGGCTAAAAGCGCAGGTGCAGGCGGCGAAGAACTCCTGAATGCTGTGTAATATAATTAACTCATATGATTATCAAACAAATAACCGACGTCATCGAACGCTTTGCCCCACTTGAGTGGCAGGAATCGTATGACAATGCGGGACTTATCGTCGGCCGCCCCGACGACGAGGTGCACAAGGCCCTGCTGGCCGTGGATGTTACCGAAGAGGTGCTGGACGAGGCCGAAGCCGAAGGGTGCGATCTGGTGATCACACATCATCCGATCGTCTTCCGCGCGCTCAAGCGGTTCAACTCGGCCGATCCCGTCGAGCGGTGCGTCGAGCGGGCCATCCGCAGCCGGATCGCGCTCTACGCCTGCCACACCAACCTCG
>OGPE01001794.1_pt1 | contig 13188 bp, 9 predicted proteins | sample 1552881 | NCBI WGS metagenome assembly OGPE01 (sample SAMEA2580236, study PRJEB22360) | human gut metagenome | biome: human gut; feature: human-associated habitat; material: faeces | place: Denmark | collected 2008/2010 | reverse complement strand
TGATGATAATGCCGACGGCAACCAGAAGAATAACGGCATTGAGCAGAGATACCAGTACCGTACTCTTTTTATAACCGTATGTATAACGACTGTTGGGATGCACCTTTGCCAACCGGAAAGCAAGCATGGCAAGCACAAGGCTTGCCACATCTCCCAAGTTGTGCCCGGCATCGGAAAGCAACCCCAAAGAATCATAATAGAAACCGATGCCGAACTCAACGAGGACAAACAGAATATTCAGCGTAATGCCAATTATAAAAGATTTATTGAGCGACGTCAGTTCGTGGACGTGCTCGTGATGATGTTCGTGAGAATGTGCCATGCTCGATTAAGATATTTATCTATTCTAAAAACAGACAAACCGGCAGATTAGTTCAATGAAATATCATGCATAAAAGGTATCAAGCCATCCGTTTCTTCAACGGCCGGCGACTGCAGCAAGACCAGAGACTTCAGTTCTTCAAGTTCGGCCGTACAGACACAGAAATAGACATTCTGGGCCGGCAATTTCAGAAAGATCTTCCGGTTGGCATTCATTTTCCTGTTCGACCTCTCACAGTAAGGTCCGTTAATCGATACAATATAATTGCGTAGACACTCAAATCCGGCTTCGGACAGACGAAAGAAAAGGTTGCCAAATTCCAGATGATACACTTTACAATGGGCACAGTAAGTGATCATTCCATTGCGGGTTCTGCTGATTAGTTCCATCATAACTTTAACGTTTTGGTGATGGCACAAAAGTACGCAGATCACCAGGTGAAGGCAATACCTACTAATATCTAATTATCAGGCAACCGATAGCCACATATGGTCTGCCGTACGATTCCGCACACCCGTTCCCGGTCTCCCGATAACATGAATTAAGCATCTCTTTCGCGGTATAACTCTCTTTGAAAGACTTCCGGTGGATACACCGGTTCTATAAATGAAACCGATAAAACAAGGGGGACGGCATCATCAATCATTTGATTTTACTAATTAGTATTACTTATTTATGGGTATCCGCTAAGTCCTTTTTCATACTATTTAGGTATTGTCAACCCTTTTTATTGCCTCTAACTTTGCAACCGGATTTATAAACATCCCGACATAGATAAAAAAAACGCATCTATTAAAATACTAACTACTAAAATAAAATGCCAAATGAAAATTAAGAGTTTACTGACTATGATGTTTGTGCTGTGCGCTTGTGCATCTTGTAATGACGACAAAAATGAAGAAACACCTCTCAATCAAGTAGTAGCCGGAAAATACGACGGATACACCAAAGCTGTGGCGCAATACTTCCCCGCAGGACAATATGCTGACAAACAAAGCATCACACTGACTCCTAACGACAACGGAACAGTAAACATTGCCTATACCTCCGAGTCATTCGGTGAATTCAGTATCAGCAATGCCACTGTGGAATTAAAAAATGACGCGTACCTCGTTAAAGGAGACGGGAAAACAACCATGGGTATGAATGGGGGCACCCCTAAAGAATATGATTGCACATTTGAAGGAACAATCAGCAAAGACAAGAAAACATCTGCCCTCGAGTTCAATGTACCGGCAGTAATGAACGGACTGACTGTCACTTTCACTCAAGGAGAAGCTCCGGCAGCAGTAATGGCAGCAATGGCAATCTCCTCGTCGTCGGAGTCCATATTGGTTATTACGGCATCAATCTGTGAAACTACATGATTAGTACCGAACCAATTTAATATGTCAGCCTTTACTTTCTTATTGTTCTTTGCCTTTAATGTCTTTGCCAGGTTTGCATATAAGGTTTCATCAGCAATGTTTTCAGATAGGCGTAAAGCGTTCACTCTATATTCACGATTACTGTCCTTCAAAGCGGCAAGGATGTAAGAGACAGCTTTTTTGCCCTCTGCTTCAATAATTACATCGAGAGCAGCACCACGTACATAAGCCTTGTCAGTATCTTTTAGCAGTTTTTTTGCTGCATTAGCTGCGATATGTCCCTCGTCGTTGACAACCATTGTCTTGAGTAGTCGCAAATAGCAAGCAGTAACATCTGTTTCCGGTATCCACTCATACTTCGCTGCTTTGGCGGCTTTCTCCAATGTAGAAAGGGAGGCGGATGAACCGCAAATACTCAATGCGTGATAGATTGCTTTTTGAGTTGGAGCGTCTGCATTCTTCAACCATTCCAACAGTATAGGTTCGGCCGTTTTCAGTCTTTTTACGCCGACAGCATAGGCCAGTTTCTCTCGAGGAGCAACCTCTTTCTTAATGAGATCAAGAAGTACCTCGTTTGCCCCTTCAGTATGTGCCAGTCCGTTGATAGCCCATTCTGCCAGATAAGCATCATGCAGGTATTTTACAAAAACAGGGATGTCCTCAACTGTTGCACAACGTTGCAACTGGCTCATTAGGAATGCTCGGTTTGGATTGTCAGTACACTTTTCAATGGCTTTTGCTAAACCTTTTCTCACTTCAGCCCTTTTGTCTGCTTTATCCGGAGCGGTAACATAAGAAACTACACCATACAAAGCATGCTCAATGGAAGCGTTCTTACCTTTGTCTGCCGGAACAAGCATTTCTCCCAACAGAACTATGCCGGCAGTACCGGTGGACATCAGTTCATTCATTATGTTGTTGTAGTCTTGTTGTTTGGCAGCAGGAAGCTGGTCTAACGCATCAGCTATAATAGTGGCAATAGTACGCTGGCGGGCATCCTGTGCCGCAATACTCCACGGCAATAAAGCTGCAAAAGTTAATGCCCAAAATATCTTTTTCATATCTTTCATTTTTCAGTATTAGTAGATTAAAGTTTCCAGGGATTTCTCATCGGCTGGTCAATCAATTGATTGGCGGCATCGTCGTTGATGAACTGCTGCGCTACTGGGTCAAAATGTAGTGTACGGTTCAGACGAAGGGCGCAAAGGGCCATATTTACGATGTTGCAGCTGCGGTGCCCGTTCATTTCATTCAAGGCGAACAGTTCCCTATTTTTGACACATTTGATAAAATCCGTGTTCTGCGGTTCCGGATCAGGCAGTTCAGCAATGATGTTCATTATGTCCGGAGCAGGCTTACCGTTTAATTCACATTCAAAACCTTTATAGACTTTACCTTTTGGACCTTCTATATACGGTACCTTATTGCCACTTTCAAACCCTTCACCTTCCAATACTATCTGGCATCCGTCTAGGTAAGTATAGGTAATCTTACGCCAAATACCGATAGCATCAGGATGTTGCTGGGGAGCATCTACTTCGACTTTGATAGGATTGGTATTATCTTTTCCCAATATGTATTGTACCGGGTCAATATAATGCTGTCCCATATCCCCCAGGCCACCTCCGTCGTAATCCCAATATCCCCGGAATGTGGAATGAACGCGATGAGAATTGTAAGGCTTGTATTGAGCCGGTCCCAGCCACATGTCATAGTCCAATTCTGCCGGGACTGGTTCCGGAGCAAGATTTTCCTTTCCTACCCAAAAGAATTTCCATGTGAAACCGGTAGCACCCGAGATGATTACTTTTAATGGCCAGCCAAGCAATCCGCTGTCTACCAGTTTTTTTAATGGTTCAACAGTAGTACCCAGTCCGTAGAAATTATCTTTAAAGCGAAACCATGTGTTCAGTCGAAATATACGATTATTCTGTTTCACGGCTTCCATCAAACGTTTACCTTCACCGATAGTACGTGTCATCGGTTTTTCACACCAGATGTCCTTTCCTGCTTTGGCTGCCTCGATGGCCATCAGACCGTGCCAGTGAGGTGGAGTAGCGATATGTACGATGTCTACATTCGAATCTTTAATTAGGTCGCGAAAGTCGTGATATGTCTGCAATGTTTCATTGAATTTCTTCTTGCCCAGGTCTACTGCTTTTTGTAGGTGGTTCTTGTCAACATCACACACAGAAACAAGGCGACACTGTTCATTACTTGTGAAATGGTAGCTACTTCTGCCAATTCCGCCTACTCCAATGATACCTTTTGTCAATTGATCGCTTGGAGCAATATGGTTGGGCCCACCCAATACTTTGCTTGGCACGATAGAGAACAAAGCGAGGCTGCCCATGCCTTTTAAAAATTTTCTTCTGTCAATTCCCATATTTTGTACATAAGTTATTGTTGTATATGTTTTAATACTGTCTTACAGTCTTGTCAAACGGATATTGCGCCACTGCACCTTGATACCGCCCCCGTCGTGAATCTGTAATGCGATACGTCCTTGTGTGGCACCAATCTTTTTGTCTGTCAAATCTGCCATCAGTTCACCGTTCAGCCATGTTTGTACATGCGCACCTTCCACGCGGATGCGTAAAGTATTCCAGTCTCCCTGTTTCAGGATATTTTCTTTTTCATCTGGAATTTGTACCAGCCAACCGCGCCCGTAAGATTCATAAATGCCACCGGTATCGTTGCCCGTCGGAGCCACTTCGCATTGCCAGCCGTGAATCTTGACCGGTGGCTCGATGAATGAACGGAAGAAGACACCGGAATTGCCATTAGCTAATTGCTTAAATTCCAGATTCAAGTCAAAATCGTTGTAATAATCGCGGGTAGTCAAATAACCGTATTGTTTGTCTTTTCCACTTTCACATACCAAACAGCCTTCTTTATCCACATACCACAATTCGGTTCCGTACACTTTCCAGCCGTTCAAGTCCTTTCCGTTAAACAGGAACTCCGTTTTAGCAGGTATCTTCTTGGATAATTCCTTTATTTTGATGTTGCGGAAGGAAGCAGGATAGCCATGATCCTGTAAACAGAGAACTCCCTTGCGCCCCAAACCATATTCAGGAGACATTTCCCATTTACCGCTTTCTTTGCGTTGAAACCAATCGTCGGTCCATGCCTCGAATTCCAAAATTTTATGTCCGTTTAAGTAATGTTCTACATGCCCATTATCGAACACGATGCGTGAGTTATTCCATTTGCCTTGTGGATTTACGAACATGGAGTCTGGGTCTGGAAGATGCATTGCATAGTCTACTCCCAGTTTCTGCCATTCTTCCAATTTGGTGGGAGCGTTTGTCTTTTCCCAACCTTCTACATCAATCAACTGATATTCAGGGCCGGTTACATACGGAACTTTAAAATAAGGATCTTCTACTACGTGATAAAGCATGCCGCTATTGCCACCGTACGAAAGTTTCCAATCCCAGTCAAGAATAAAATTGTCAAATTCCCGATCGGTTACGATATAACCTGAAAGGTCACTTCCGTCACCATTTGCTTGAATACATCCATCTACTACATGCCAAGGTTGTGTGAGTGAATCTCCATTATAGTCACGCCAGCCATTGAGTGTGTTTCCATCAAATAATAGTTGCCAACCGTCAGCTATTTCCGCTTTGGTCAAAGTGTTGTGTTGAGGAGCTGACACACAGGATGCCATGGTGGTAAGCATAGCACTTACAACGGTTCCAAACAAAGTCCTATTTCTCATTCGTTTCAAAATTTAAAATTATTAATTATATTAACAATGTGACATATTTGTTCTTTTTCCAATCATACTATCGACGGATTTTTCTGCCAATAGTATGATTGTTGATATAGAAAACTCTGTAAAATGGATTGTTATTGATGATTGTCGATTCGGACAAGACGAATGGAACAAGCATCCGTGACATGATTCCATTGGCGTACTCCGGCTTGATCGGCCGCTTTGCCGTCTCTCTCTGCTAAGTTATATCCTTGACCTGCATTTCCATAGAAGAAAAACGCTTGCCCTAAATAACCTAAGGCAAAAGCTCCGTTGCTATATATTTGTCCGGCAGGCACTATACTTAAACCTGTTAAATCGGATACTGTATTAATATCAAACGCACCATTGCCGCCGTTGTTCCAATTGTATCCCGGTGCCAATAATGTTCCCAGTTGGTCCTGTCCGATATACTTAAACAAGCGTTGCCAGTCAGTTACATTACCCATTAATCCGTTACTATTATTTCCTCCTCCGGTAGAGATACGCCACAGACCATCCACAATGCTGCCGGCTAATAAGTCTTCATCTGCCACTACTTTACTTGTGTATAAATAACCATATAAGGAAGCATCAACATCAGAGTCACCACCTGGGTATGTATAAGATGCAACTTGTTGATTCAAAGAATTCATAGCACTAAATGGTATCTCCGAACCATCACCAAATTTTGTTGTACGGAGGTTAGTCCCCAACCATACTTCACTACCTATTTTGACAGTTGGATATGAATTGCCTGATATATCCGCTACTAAATACGGCTCAGCCACAACTTCAACAGCATTTTCTTGTTCCTCTGTTGTAATACCGAAAGCAGAAAGATAAACTGTTTGAACAGCATTAGAATTGCCGGCTACATAATCAAGTGTATTTTCGTTATAGTTGAATGCTACTGTTCCTCCGTTTTTGTCGATGTCGGACACATTGCCGTCATCGTCTACCAAATATGCGACCAACCCTCTGGTATAATCAGCCGCTCCACCTTGACCGGTATAAACAACGACAGCCTTTGAAGCAATATGATCATTTTTTAGATACTCCAGACAGATTTCCGCAACTTTTAATTTATCATCCATCACCTTATAAATCTTGCTTATATCAAAATTCTCGACAGAAGGAATTTTGAATTTATAGACTTTCTCTATCGGATAAATAGGTTCTGCTGCTTTTGCTTCCTGCACTACTTCAATCTTTCGAGTAACTGAAAAAACCTTTATAGTTAGAATCGTAGAACGTGCAATCATTCGTGGATTATCTTCCAATGCAAGCGATATCCTATTTCCTTCGAGTGTTACGCTGCACCATCTTTCTGCATCGGAAGGAACGTGGAAAGAAATTGTCGAGTTATCCATGTTGGATATAATCTCTATTTCTCCTGCTGCTTCTTTGGCCGGCAAAGTAATGCTCTCTTCCGGTGTTATCAATACTGTTGGTGTAATGCCTGGATCACCGTTGACAGTTACCGAATAATAATCGTCGCATGCATTCATTGCTAATGCGAGGACAAGCAACATCGTGGCATATATAAATTTTATCTTTTTCATTATTTTGAATTATTTATTCAACAGATGGAATATTCTCTAATCTCTTAAAGTCAATGTCTGGAGCTGTTCCACTGGAAGGACGGGTAAAAATCTTTCCATATTCCGTATGATCATCCGAGAAGCCGAAACTCTTTAGAACGAAACCACAATTCTTCTCATCGACCGAGCCGGAATAGTCGTATCTCAAACCCTGTATTCCCGTATTGTCACAGGTGAATTTAGCTGTCGTAATCTCTTTCCAGTCGCCTGACGCAAGCCGTACCCACTGGTTTTTGTAGAGTACGGAACGGGTATAGATTGAGTTTACCGGATCGAAGTTCTCTAGGAATGAATGAGCTCCCTTATACCATGTATTTGTGTCCGGACGTAAGAAAGATGCGATTAGCTTCCATTCATTGTCTGCATAAAAATAGGCTGTATAAATGGTGTTTCCGTTTCCGTCCGGTTTCACCTGAACAAGCGCTTTGTACACCGTGCCAGCTTTCCAACCGCAATGTAACCAACTTTGTCCACCGCTTCCTTCATTTCCAAACTCTCCGACAGTGACATTCTTACCTTTGCGTAATAGCTTCACTCTTTTGTCCTCTGGTATGTCACTAGGATTGTCAGTAGAATAAGGGCTCCAGACAGAGAACAAAATAGTGTGCTCACCGGAACTCGTTTGTTGAATACCCATATAGCCTTCGGAGAACCCGTTCATCATATAGTATGAACTATTTCGGACATTTTCTTCTGTGACCAAAACTTCATTATAGAAATACTCAACATTAGCTTCGGGCATTGTATACCCCCAATGCACGGAAGCTCCTCTACGAAAGAAGTAACAATTCAACTTATCTTCAGCCATTTTTTCTTCTGTTACAAAATGATTGTCGCCCATTGTCGCCTGTCCACCTATCCGGAAACCAGTGACATCACCGAAAGATTTACCGCTTCTTGATACTCCCTGCATATCCACCCGGATATATCCCGATTTTTTTATCGGAATTGTAGCAATACCGTATATTTTAGAAGTAGGACCACTGATAGTAACATCATACGTTTTGTCCCGTATCTTGAAGCGTACGACACTATTTCCGGTTTCATTGCTTCCAACGACTGCCAAATTCATATTACCAGTTTCGCCCACATGGAAGTAGGTGCTGCTAACAATTGTTTTGTCCATCCATGTATCCTTGAATTTACCGGTATAGAGGTCTATTTCGGAAGAAGCTGGAGGAGTAGTCATATACGAGTTTCCGGCAAAAGGAATAAAAATCGGTACATCCGCTTCGTTAAACGATACTGTCGGATTCTCCTGAATTTCACCGTCTGTCGATTTTTGAATGATAGTGATTTTACCTAACTGAACCAATGAAGCGTTATCCAGAATATAAATATATCCTTCTCTGCTTAGTTTGGAAGTATTTGTCGCTATGTTCCAAAGAGTCTCTTTGGTGCCGCTAGTTGCTTTCACCCAGTCTACACTAGGTACATATTTTAGTGCTACTGTAGGGTCACTTGGTGTGACAGTAAACGAGACACTGCCCCCTTTACCTTCTACAATTATCTCGTCGGAAGGAGTAATAGTCAATGTCACCTGTTTAGTTTTATTTCCATCAATTTTTTCATTACCACAAGCTGATGAAAAAACTGTTAGAAATAGACATAAAATACAATAGAGGTTCATTTTCATAATCATTTTCTTATTACCAATATTTGTTTTGAACCATTTTTTCATTGTTATCCAAGTAAGTCTGGTAAATAGGCCATAAATACATTTTCTTCAAGAATATTCGTTTCTGTATTTCTGTTCGTTTGAAGAAATCATTATTGGTTTTAGCATCCGTATTCATACCAGAAATCGGGGTTTCAAAAACTTTTTCCGCTTCTTTCCAACGACGGATATCCATATAACGCATTCCTCCTTCAAATGCAAATTCTACTCTGCGTTCATGGTGAATCGCTTCACGCATTTCCGATTGTGACAAACCGGATTTTAAAGCAGGCAGTCCGGCACGTTCACGAATTAGATTTACATACTTTGTAATATCTGTATGTCCTGGATTATATTCATTTAGTGCTTCTGCATAATTCAGATACATCTCTCCTAAACGAACAATGATCCCCGGTTTATAAGGATAAGACCCTGAACGGGTGGCAGGATGAATGGCCTTATTAATTTGATAACCAGCTATTGGACTATCATGCGAAGGTTTACCATCTTGCCCTCCGTTCAAAAAGTTGTGTTGCCTCTTGTCATCATCGAACGAACAATATTTGCCATGAAAACGAATGTTGGCATAAAAACGGGGTTCTCGATTAACGTACATATTATATGTACCTTTCGGTGTCACCAATCCTTCTTTCTTATCCGCACTACCATAGGTATATTTCGTAGGATAATATGTATCTTCAGTAGAGAATCCTTCTTCTACATATCCTGAACCTAATTCATCGATGCTTAAGCCATTTTTCATAAAGAAAGCATCCACGATGTTCTGTGTGGCACTGATACAACCTGCAAAACCGGATTTGCGAGGCATTAAATGGTATTCATATAATGAACTTGTTTTTCCTGGGAAGGCCATTATAATTTCCGGGTTCTGTTCAGTAGTAGTCAGATATAAATTGGTACAGGACATTAATGCATCAATGGAACCGTCTTCCAGGTACTCTTTGTACAAATCATATTCAGGAAGATCAATAACCAACTTGGCTGCTACTGCTGCTTTCTCCCACTTTTTGTTATCTTTGCTTTGACTAAAAAGTGGAGTTCCGTCTTTATTGACGACATCCTTGAAATCTTCATTCCCGTTAAATAATGGGCTGGCTGCAAACATTAGCATACGGGCGCGCAATGCCAGACATGCACCGGAAGTGGGACGTCCGATGTTTACATTATCATAGGAAGAAGGTAGTATCTTGGAAAGTTCCATAAATTCATTGTCCAAGTAGTTTACGATTTCATCATAGGGAGTGCGCTCTTTTTTCAGTACCTCACCCGAATCATTTACGTCCATTAATGAAGTAATCAATGGGAACGGTCCGTACACCTCCAGCATTCTTGAGTAATAGTAAGCAATTAGGAACCGAACTTCATTCTTATATCGTTCTACTAGTTCGACTGTTTGTCTCTGGTCTGGAATCTCTTTTACTCTTTCCAGGAAAATAAGTCCTGAACGCACTTTTTGATAGGTCTCTTTCCACAGATTTTTTCCTGGAATAATTTGTGTAGGTGTCCAACTTCCTTGTTGTACATTCATCAGATTTCCCCAACCAAACTGTCCCAGTGACGAAGCCATTTGTGTCTCATCACTCATCATGTAATAGCCATATCCGGCAAAATTCATGTATTCCCACAAGGGATCGGGTACAAGATTATAAACACCTGCCAACCATTGCTTTGTATAATCTGCATTGTCAAATACAGCATCTATAGTCAGCATATCATCCGGTTCTTTATCCAAGTAATCGCAAGAAGAGAAAAACGGGATGACGGCAACAGCCAGCATCATTGTTTGGATATATTTTTTATATGTATATTTTTTCATTGTACGTAAGATTAAAATGTTACTTGAAAACCAAATGAATATACCTTCATTAAAGGATATTTCATTCCGTCACTGGAATTGATTTCCGGGTCCCACATATCAAATGCAGCCCATGTTAACAGATTGCTTCCTCTGAAGAAAATACGTGCGTCACGCATCATCGCCGCTTTCTGCCATTTTTTTGGGAAAGTATAGCCTACTTCAAGATTTTTCAAACGCAAATAAGAAACATCTTTTAACCACCATGTAGAATATTGCATGTTGTTAGAACTTTTATTGGTGGACAAACGAGGCCAGAATACCTGTCTATACGGATCACTCGGATCCCAACGGTCATCGCAGTTGGCATAAATATTGCCCAATCCACCACCGCCACTGCCGGGAATCAGTAAATCTCCTTGAATCATATTGGATACATTTGTAGAACCTTGGAAGAATGCGCTGAGATCAAAACTCTTCCAACGTGCACTGAATCCGAATCCATATACAATCTCCGGAACAGAAGGACGACCGATAGGTTGATAATCATAGGCATCTACTTTACCATCATGATTGGTATCTTCATAACGAATATCACCGGGTTTTACCGGTTCGAATGTATGGTCGGGGATTCCGTTCACTAATGTCCCGTCTGCTTTAAAATCCTCTTCCTGAAACAGACCGATAGCTTTCAGTCCGTAATATGTGTTCAATGGATTTCCAGTACGTGCACGGGTTGTTTGTTTCATAGTCTCGGATTCGTCATATTCTACAATTTCATTACGACTGAAAGTGAAATTACCTCGTAATGATAAAAAGAAATCTTTTCCAAAACTCTTGTTTACTTCCAGACTGGCATCAAATCCCTGATTTTTTACGATACCGAAGTTTGCCCATGGATTTGTATTGAATCCTGCTGTTTCCGGTATGGTCTTTCTTTGCATAAAGATATCTTCCCTTTTTTCATGGAAATAATCGGCTTGTATATTGACGCAGTCCCATAGGCCGATTTCAACCCCGATATCTGTTTTCTTTACGGTTTCCCACGATAAATCTTCAACCCCGAAGTCTCCTTCGAATTTTCCACCTATACCTTGGTTGCCTGTAAGTCCGTAAGTAAATCCATTTCCACTGTTTATCGTAGATAGGAAAGCAAAACGTCGTCCTGCCAACTGGTCGTTGCCTACCAAACCGTATGAGCCACGAAATTTCAATTTAGATAATACGGAGAGGGCATTCTCCATGAATTTTTCGTTGGTCACAAGCCAGCCACCGGCTACGGAGGGAAAGAATCCCCATTTGTTCCCTTTACTAAAGTTCTCTGAACCGTTATACCCGAAGTTTCCTTCGATGAAATATCTGCCTTTATAGCTATATGACAAACGAGCAGCGATACCTTGTGTACGATACGGTAGTGAATAAATGGCTGAAGCTGCGTCTGCATTTACATAATCCCGCATATTATACAACAATAGTCCGTCTATTTGGTGATTATCTGCGAGCAGACGGCTGTAAGACAGCTGACCTTCCAGGTACATGGTGCGATTGCCGCCGGCTTCTTTTGCATACTGCAAGTAATCATCTCCCTGGTTCGTGATACTGGTCAATAAATTCCCTTCTTCGTCACGTCCGGTTGCCATATAAGTAGTTTGTGTTTTTCTTCTCAAAAATGAGTTCCAAGCATAGGTATCGAATGAGAAAGTGGCTTTCGCTTTCAATCCTTTCAGTGGATGCCACAACTTGCCGATATCCTGTGTTACGGCAAATACAGATTGCAAACTGCTCTTGTAGCTTGAAATAAATCCTGAATGTGTAGCGGCTGCCCACGGATTAGTTTGTGATGTGTTGGCTGGAATCTGTCCGTTAGAGTAAACGGTGGGATGGACAATCGGAGTATTTTTAAAGGCCAGATAGATGATGTCCGTAAAAGGAGCGGCATTTGTCGAGAAGCCGGGTGTGCGCTGGTTCATGATGTATCCTCCCAAGCTTACGTTAATTTCAGTGGAAGGGGTTAGATTCATATCCAAATTGGTACGTATATTATAACGTGACAGATTATTGGATGTATTATATTCCACTCCCGGATCTGTTACTGTCATACCGGTCTCTCCGTGATAAGCCAATACCATACTATAGCGTAATCGCTCAGTACCTCCATTGATGTCTAAAGAGACACGTCCATTGGGTACATGGTCTTTGGTTATTGTTTTCAACCAGTTTACGTTAGGATATAAATCTGGATCGGTACCATTGCGAGTGGCATCGATTGCTGCTTGTGTATACATATCCTTTCCAGAGGAAAACTGACTCGCCACATTCATAACCTCCATATATTTGGCTCCGTCACATCAATATATTTGTTACGGAGCCGTTTTTTAGCCTTATATCGCGGACTATACGTCAACAAAAAATCATCCGGCCTCCCGGACGGATGATTTTTGCTCAACAGAATTATTTTGCTGCCTTACCCACGGCGTTGCAGGTCTCGATCCAGTAAGCAACCTCCTTTTTCACGCTGTCCATTGCAACTTCCATGACGTCATAGGTGAACTGGTTTTCGCCATCCGCCATCAGCTTTTCCCTTGCGCCGTTCATATAAGCGCAATATACGGCTGTACCGACGTTTACTTTTCTGATACCGCCCGCGATACATTTACGAACTACATCTCTCGGGATACCG
>OGPE01001793.1_pt1 | contig 13191 bp, 9 predicted proteins | sample 1552881 | NCBI WGS metagenome assembly OGPE01 (sample SAMEA2580236, study PRJEB22360) | human gut metagenome | biome: human gut; feature: human-associated habitat; material: faeces | place: Denmark | collected 2008/2010 | reverse complement strand
TCTATTCCTCAACAATACCTACGACTTCCATCTCAAAAATCATCGTAGTGCAAGGTTTTACAACAACAGCCCCGGTATTAGGATTCTTATATCCCGCTTCTCCATATCCAAGTTGCGAGGGAACCCAAATCTCCCATTTATCACCGGGATGCATATTCTGTAAAGCCGTGGCAAAGCCATCAGTCATCTTGTACACTTCCATCACCGCAGGCTCTCCAGCCTCGAAAGAACGATCATCAAAAACTTCACCATTTATAAAAGAGCCTTTATAATAACATTCCACCTTGCTCGTATAATAAATCGGCTCCTTACTCTCCCCAGTCTTCAAGACCTTGTAAAGGATAAATCCGGCATTACTTTGAGAACTCAATTGCTCGAAACCCGGAACCAGCATCTGGGCTTGAAAAGCCTCCTCATTCTGGACCTTCCAAACCTCATCCACCTCTAGTGCCTCATCATCATCCCCACAAGAGGTGATCATGAGCACGCAAAACAACATCAACGCGATATGCCAGTACTTCTTCATTCGTTTACTCTATTACCTTTTTCAATAAATTCTTCATGCTCACCTTCTCCGTGATAATATCGTGAAGCTTATCGATGCTTACGCGCTCTTGCTCCATCGTGTCACGGAAACGGATCGTTACGCAATTATCCTTCAAGGTGTCATGGTCTACCGTAATACAATACGGGGTACCGATCGCATCCTGACGGCGATAACGCTTACCAATAGAATCCTTCTCGTCGTATTGGCAACGGAAGTCGAAACGCAACATATTTATAATCTCCTCAGCTTTCTCGGGCAGGCCATCTTTCTTCACCAATGGCAATACAGCCAATTTGATCGGAGCCAAGGCTGCGGGCAACTTCAATACCACACGGCTCTCGCCATTCGCCAACGTCTCCTCGCAGTAAGAACCCGCCATGATGCTCAAGAACACACGGTCTACACCGATCGAGGTCTCGATTACATACGGAGTGTAACTCTGGTTCAACTCCGGATCGAAATATTGGATCTTTTTACCGGAAAACTTCTCATGCTGACTCAAGTCGAAGTTCGTACGGCTATGTATACCCTCCACTTCCTTAAATCCGAACGGCATCTCGAACTCGATATCCGTAGCCGCGTTAGCGTAGTGAGCCAATTTCTCATGATCGTGATAGCGATACTTCTCATCGCCCAAACCTAGGGCTTGATGCCATTTCAAGCGAGTAGACTTCCATTTCTTAAACCACTCGATCTCCTCACCCGGACGAACGAAGAATTGCATCTCCATTTGCTCGAACTCACGCATACGGAAGATAAACTGACGAGCCACGATCTCATTACGGAACGCCTTACCGATCTGGGCGATACCGAACGGGATCTTCATACGGCCAGTCTTCTGCACATTCAAGAAGTTCACGAAAATACCTTGGGCCGTCTCCGGACGAAGATAAACCTTCATCGCTCCATCAGCGGTAGAACCCATATCCGTAGAGAACATCAAGTTAAACTGGCGAACCTCCGTCCAGTTACGAGTTCCGGAAATCGGGCAAACGATCTCGCAATCCAAGATCAATTGGCGAAGATCCTCGAAGTTAGACTCGTTCATCGCCTTGCTATAACGCTCATGGATCTCATTCCATTTCGCTTGATGCTCCAATACACGAGGATTCGTCTCACGGAATTTAGCCTCATCGAAAGCGTCACCGAATTTCTTTGCGGCTTTCGCCACTTCCTTATTCATTTTCTCCTCGATCTTGCCCAAATGGTCTTCGATCAAAACGTCCGCACGGTAACGTTTCTTCGAGTCCTTGTTATCGATCAACGGATCATTAAAAGCGTCAACATGGCCGGAAGCTTTCCAGATAGTAGGGTGCATAAAAATAGCGGAATCAATACCCACCACATTCTCATGCAGCAAAGTCATGCTATCCCACCAATATTTCTTTATATTGTTCTTTAACTCAACACCATACTGGCCATAATCGTATACCGCTCCCAAACCGTCATAAATCTCTGAGGAGGGAAATACGAAACCATACTCCTTACAGTGTGAAACTAATTTCTTAAATACATCTTCTTGTGCCATAATCTAATAATTTGCCAATTTTGTTAATACGCCAATGTGCCAATGATAAGTCCATCGGAGACCCGCCTGAGTGGCACATTAGCACATGGTCTCCTTTATGAGGTTACAAAGTAAATGATTTTTTCCGTAACTATAGAAAGTTTTGTATATTTACGACGTAAATCATTAGTGTTTGCGCAAACAGTATAATTTAAACAAGATAATACCATGAAATCAGAAGAAATCTCACGCCGCTCGTTCCTTAAGCGAGCGCTAGCCTTATCGGCAGTATCGGCCATCCCGTCGTTCTGGACACCCGCCCACGGACGTGTTCTACCTACTTCCCCGCTAATCAGCGCTAATGACCGGGTAAACATCGCGTTCATCGGCATCGGACAACGAGGGGGCGAGATCGCCAAGGAATTGTATAACACAGGTCTGTGTAACGTAGTAGCTCTCTGCGACGTGGACATGGGAGCCCCTCACACGCAAGAGATTATCAACATGTTCCCGAAAGCGGCCCGTTTTCAAGACTTCCGCACGATGTTCGACCGGATGGGGGGGCAGAACGATGGCGGAAGCGCTTCATATGGGATGGCGGACAAGATCGATGCCGTAAGCGTAGGCGTGCCGGATCATTCCCACTTCCCGATCACGATCGAGGCGATGGCGCACGGCAAACATGTATATGTAGAGAAACCGATGGCCCGCACATTCCAAGAAATAGAGATCATGATGCGTGGAGCGAAGAAATACGGCGTTGTCACCCAAATGGGTAACCAAGGACATTCCGAGGCGAACTATTTCCAATTCAAGGCATGGAAAGAGGCCGGTATTATCAAGGATGTTACCGCCATTACCGCCCATATGAATAATCCGCGTCGCTGGCACGGATGGAACCCGAATATTAGGCATATGCCTATGGGAGAACCGGTTCCCGAGACGATGGATTGGGACACATGGATCGGCGTAGCTCAATATCATGATTACAACCATGACTACCATTTGGGACAATGGCGTTGTTGGTACGACTTCGGAATGGGTGTCTTAGGAGACTGGGGAGCGCATATTTTGGATACGGCACATGAATTCCTAGATTTAGGATTGCCTACAGAAATAAATCCGCTTTATTTGAAAGACCATAACCCGTTCTTCTTCCCGATGTCATCCACCCTTCTGTTTAAATTCCCGGAAAGAGGGAATATGCCGGCCGTGGATATCACTTGGTACGATGGACTGGACAATATCCCCTCCGTCCCGGAAGGTTACGGTGTTTCCGAGCTCGACCCGAATATCCCGACCGTAGCCGGCGGCAAGATACAACCGGCGAAATTTAACCCGGGCAAGGAAATCTACTCGAAAGAATTAACCTTCAAGGGTGGTTCTCATGGAAGTACCTTATCTATCATCCCGGATGAGAAAGCGAAAGAGATGGAATCCCGCTTACCGGAAGTGCCGAAAAGCCCGTCTAACCATTTTGCGAACTTCCTGCTAAGTTGTATGGGTAAGGAGAAAACCCGCTCACCGTTCTCTATCGCCGGCCCATTAAGTCAGGTATTCTGTCTCGGCGTATTAAGCCAGCGCTTGAACCGCAAGCTCGTCTTCGATCGTGACACGAAACAGATCACGAACGATCCGGAAGCGAATAAGATGCTGTGTGGTTTGCCGCCTCGCAAAGGATGGGAACAATATTATACCATTTAATTGAAACATGGAGAATTGAAAGTTATTTGTTTATCGCTTTGACTTTCAATTCTCTCATATAGTTTATAAGCCTATTTGCTACAACATCTACAACTATCCCTGCATTCATCTGGTCTTAGGATGATTAACTAATGGTGGTAGATAAAAAACATCTACAATTATCTAGCTCTATCTACCACTATTTACTGCTATTTACCACTTTTCCATCACCTAACACAACGCTCCTCCACACTCACCATATAGCATTATCCGATCTCCTTTCAACACGGATAAAATATTAACATCTAGTCATTTGTAGTTTTTTAGCCTAAAAAAACAAAAGTTTTTCCATATGAAAACAAAAGTTTAATAAACGGAAAACTTTTGTTTCTCTATAGGGAAACTAAAGTTTCCTCAGTATGAAACTTTTGTTACCTCTAAGAGAAACCCACTTTTGCTTTTAATCCCTACGCTACGCTCTGCATTTTTTGTTATATTTATGGCAAATATAGAAAACCATAAGAACTAAAAGAATTTTCAAATTACCGGAGGAAAAGTACAAGGAGTGAGAACAACTACGGAAGGGGTCTTATTGTATAAGGGTATTTCATGAAGACCGGAAATCCGAACGAACAAGGATTGGACGAATAGGCACCCTATACGAAGGAAAAAACATTCGTGATGACATTCTATATCGAATAAAGTCATCACGAACGCCTTCAAATATACTCATAGGACTCCGAGAAACTCGACTGGGAGCTAGAAGAAGCCAATTCTTCAGAGACTAATTGAAGCAGATTGCCATTCTGATCATAGGACTTCGTGATCCGACGAAGCTCTATGGATTCTTTTTCTGTCGGAAGGTCGGCATAAACCATGATCTCCATGTTCAATCCGTTCTCATTGCGATACTCGCTATATCGGAGAACCTCGGACGTTTCGGGATCACGAATCGTTTCTTTTGTCAACAACCCTGCCTCATCGTACTCATAGTCCGTATAAGTAAGCTTCCGGCCGAGTTCGTCGTACTCAACTTTCCGTTCCAGAAGATTATTCTTATAAGAAAAGACTGTCACCTTGCTCTTGCCAATAACCGGATATTCAGTAATCTCCTTTATTTTCCGGCCTTGTTCATCATACTTATAATGAAGCGTAGACAAATTATGATACGTCTGATCTAGGTTTCTGTTGAAGTAAACTTCTTTAGACAAAAAACCCCACTCGTCATAAACATATTCAACGTAGCCAATCAAGTATCCTTCTCCATCCTCCGTATTCAATGGATGTAATACCTTGGAGATACGTCCCGACTCATCGTACACATATTCCTTCGCTAGACTCAGAGGAGAGGAAATACCCGCACCGTACCAAACTCGTGCCAATTTAGCTCCCTCCGGATAAACAACACTAGGACAAATCACCGGCTTAGCCTCATCTTGAAATGAGTCCTCGCTACACCCCAGAGTGCCCAGCAAGACAAAAAGCAGGATGATCCCACCTATCGGATTGATGATTCTCATAATATCTTATTTATTTAAGTTTCTATAAGTTATAGATGATCAAACAATCTCAAAAGCTGCGTATCTATTAAAAAAAGACACCGAATATTCGTCAGATTCGTATCCTATGAGTGATTTGCCGTTAAAGCTTGAACTTATACCCAACCGTCAGACTCATCGTATTGTAATTGGCACCGACACTTCTTACCTCATACAGAGAGAAATTATCGCCATCGATCTTATAGTTACCGCCCTCATCACCTAGAGAGAGATCATACCCCAGATTCATCACCCAGTTATTCACCTCTATACCAAAAGAAGTTGTCAATCCCCAATCAAAAGAATTCACGTCTCGAAATGGATGATCGGCGCTTTCAGCCTCATCATATCCCGAATGGCCATAACCATAACTATACCCTAGGCCAGTAGATTTGACATATTTACCAAGCGCCTGCGGCTCCTTCGAATACCCCATCGTAAACGAAGATCCCCAATTCGTATCATTCTTGACAGATACACCGGCATACATACCGACCGCTAAATGCATACGTACCTCTTTCGACACTTTCCATGAGAAATCAGCCATCACGGGCAATTGCAAAAAATGTTGCGTGATACCACCGGTCATCATCTCTTTCAAGACATACGTAGCAGACTCCGTCGTTCTCGGATAATCTCCCAACGAATACCCTCTATTCGCATAATATAAACCGGATTTCAATCCAATCCATCCCGGTTCAAACTGGTAAGATACACCAACGCCTACCTTAACCCCCGCACGCCAGCTAGATCCCATTCCAACACGATTAACCGCAGCAAATCCACCCTCCGGAGTAATCCCCCAGCGTGATTGAGCGCTCACCATCAAGCCACTCAAAGCGCATAACACAAATAAAATCAGCTTCTTCATATCATATTCTTTTATATGTAAATATCAATTGTTATTGATAAGACAAAAGATTCTGAAAAACCCCTACCACCTAAATATTTATTTTATAAAATCTCTTTATTTAACGCAAACTCACTCTCGTAAAAGCCTCATTCTTATAAAAACTGCCGAATATTTGCTATATTTACACCCTGTTAGCAATTTGGCGTAATAGCGTTGTGTAGAAAGAACTGGATTTTATGAGACCGGAAGATAAAGAAGACGATTATATCGAGGATAAGGAAAACGAGGAAATTGAGGATATAAATAGTGATACCCAAGATAACGAGGCTACGGAGGAAGAGGCGAATACCCATTCCGACTATAAAGTCCCGGGGAAAGGGGATACACGTGTCACGACCTATCATTTGTCTGGGATGTACCAAAACTGGTTCCTAGACTACGCTTCTTATGTGATCTTGGAACGGGCCGTTCCGCATATCAACGATGGACTGAAACCCGTACAACGACGTATCCTGCACTCCATGAGGAGGTTGGATGACGGGCGGTATAACAAGGTTGCGAATATCGTAGGTCATACGATGCAGTTCCACCCTCACGGAGACGCCTCTATCGGAGATGCCTTGGTGCAATTGGGACAAAAGGATCTATTGATCGATTGCCAAGGAAACTGGGGTAATATCCTGACGGGAGACGGAGCCGCCGCTCCTCGTTATATAGAGGCTCGCCTTTCCAAGTTTGCCTTGGAGACCGTATTCAATCCCAAGACAACCCTTTGGCAGCTTTCTTACGACGGACGTAATAAGGAACCGGTTACCTTACCGGTAAAATTCCCTTTATTGCTGGCACAGGGCGTGGAAGGTATCGCCGTAGGCCTGTCTTCCAAGATACTCCCTCATAATTTCAATGAGTTATTAGATGCTTCCATCGCCTATCTACGGGGAGAGGAATTCGCGTTATACCCGGATTTCCAGACAGGAGGCTCTATCGACATAGCCAAATATAATGATGGAGAACGGGGTGGATCGGTGAAAGTCCGTGCGAAAATCGGCAAGCTCGATAATAAGACATTGGTGATCTCGGAGATCCCGTATGGAAAAACAACCTCTACCGTGATCGAGTCCATCCTAAAAGCGAACGATAAAGGAAAGATCAAGATCAAGAAGGTAGACGATAATACCGCCAAGGATGTAGAGATCTTGGTGCATCTCGCTCCGGGGGTCTCTTCAGACAAGACCATCGATGCTTTATACGCCTTTACGGATTGTGAGATCAGTATCTCCCCGAACTGTTGCGTGATCAAGGAGGACAAGCCGCATTTCCTTACGGTCAGCGATGTGCTTCGCCACTCTACGGATCGTACGCTGGAGCTTTTACGGGAAGAGCTCAAGATCCAGAAACAAGAGCAAGAGGAGGCCCTGTTCTTCGCCTCCCTTGAAAAGATATTTATCGAGGAGCGCATCTATAAAGATCCGGAGTTCGAGAACGCCAAGAACATGGACGAGGCGATATCCCATATCGACCTTCGTTTAGAGCCGTTCAAGCCCCGATTTATCCGTGAGGTTACCCGGGACGATATCCTGAAGCTCATGGAGATCAAAATGGGACGTATCCTAAAGTTCAACTCCGACAAGAGTAACGAGTTCATCGCCCAGACCTTGGAACAAATCGCCAAGATCAACGATAAGCTGGAACATATCGTCGACTATACCATCGATTGGTTTACCATGCTGAAAGAGAAATACGGCAAGGCTTACCCTCGCCATACCGTGATACGCAATTTCGACACGATCGAGGCGACCAAGGTCGTAGAGGCGAACGAGAAATTGTATATCAACCGTCAAGAAGGTTTCATCGGCATGGGACTGAAAAAGGACGAGTTCATATGTAACTGCTCGGATATAGACGATGTCATCATCTTCTATCGCAACGGTACTTATAAGATCGTCAAGGTAGCGGATAAGATCTTTATCGGTAAGGATATTCTATATGTCAACGTATTTAAGCGTAACGACAACCGGACGATTTACAACGTCATATACCGGGACGGTAAATTCGGATATAATTACATCAAACGCTTCGCCGTCACAGGCGCTACACGCGATCGGGAATACGACCTGACCAAAGGTACGGAAAACTCCCGTGTCCTTTACTTCAGCGCAAACCCGAACGGAGAGGCGGAGACCGTCAAGGTAATCCTGAAACCCAAACCCCGGCAGAAACTACTCGTCTTCGAAAAGAACTTCAGCGAGATAGCCATTAAGGGACGGGGTTCTCAAGGTAATATCCTGACGAAAGCGGAAGTGCACAAGATCAGCCTCAAGCAGAAAGGCTCTTCCACCTTGGGAGGCCGGGAAGTATGGTTCGACTGGGACGTACTCCGGTTAAATTACGATGGACGGGGAGAAGAGCTAGGCGAGGTCCATAGCAACGATCAAATATTAGTGATCCTGCAGAACGGCGATTTCTACGTCACGAATTTTGACCTTAGCAATCACTACGAGTCCAATATCATGGTCATCGAGAAATACCAGCCGAGCAAGATATGGACTGCCGTATTATACGATGCGGATCAGAAATATTATTATATCAAACGATTCCTGCTGGAGGTAAACACCCGGAAGCAGAATTTCCTAGGAGAGAATCCGAAGAACCGCTTGATGTTGCTTACGGATGAGGTCTATCCTCGTATCGAGGTGATCTTCGGAGGCCATGACGCCTTCCGGGAGGCTCTCGTCCTCGATGCCGACGAATTTATCGCGGTGAAAGGCTTCAAAGCCAAAGGTAAACGAATCTCTACATTTGAGGTCGAGACAATCAATGAGCTGGAACCGAATCGTTTCGTCCCTTCCGAAAACGCATCGGAATCAGACGATACCGAAGGCAATGAGGAGGGAAACGACACTGACGACGGGCAGAGTACCACGGATATTATCGATGAAATTACGGGACAGATGAAATTGTTTGACGAATAACCTATGAAAGCTATCACCTGTTTGATTGGTTTGTTCCTGCTGTTTCTCGCGTCACCGGCCAAGGCCCAGTCCGATGGAGACGAGATCCCTTGGTCTATCAACAGCGGGACCATGGTCGGTATAGGAAGCTACAACCTAATGGACACCTATTTATCTCCCAGCATGGAAGATAAGAAATATACAGGCCCCGGATTACGGGTAATGAATGAACGGATGAAGAGGGTCCGGCTGGCAAACTATCGGGTATCCAGACAGCAAATCATAAGCGTCGATCTGGCTAGCACGGATAATGCTGCCTCTACCGCTACGGATTTCGCGGGCTTTATCGATTATACGTTGGGTTACTATTATCATTTGCCCACGGTATTGCCGGATTTAAATCTTCTGGCGGGTGGTGCCGTGCATGGCATGGGTGGTTTTATATACAATACCCGCAACGGAAATAACCCGGCCTCGGCGAAAGCGGATATCGATTTGAACATCTCCGCCATGGCGATCTATAAGTTACGCGTCAAGGAATATCCTATGACGCTGCGCTACCAGTTCACGATCCCCTTCGCCGGTGTTTTATTCTCCCCCCATTACGGGCAATCGTATTACGAGATCTTCAACCTAGGGAATGCTTCGGGAGTGGTGCAATTCAATTCCTTCCATAATAAATTCGCCATGAAGAACTTTTTCACGGTCGATTTCCCGGTTTGTAATTTTACGATACGGGCAGGTTACCTAAACAGCTCTTACCGTACGGATGTCAATGGGATACAGTCTCATATAATATCTCACTCTTTTATGATCGGCCTCGTGAAAGAATTCATCTCTTTCGGAGGAAAACGCCTAAAGAATACCCAGCGGTTCAAAAGCGCTTATTATTAAAAGGAAATCAAATGAAACGATACCTTATATATATATGTATATCTCTCGGATTCCTGTTTACCGGATGTGAGAAATCGGACGAATACGTGGCCTCCCCACAGGAGAACTTTGAGGCGCTTTGGAAAATATTGGATGAGAATTACTGCTTCTTCGAATACAAGGACATTGATTGGAACGAGGTTCACGACCGTTATAAGACGCAGATAAGCGATACGATGAACCAATACGTCCTATTTGACGTATTAGGCGATATGCTAAACGAGCTGAAAGACGGGCATACCAATTTGATATCCACCTTCAATATGTCCCGCTATTGGGATTGGTACCTCGATTATCCGGATAATTTCGACTCAGACATACAAGAGAATTATCTCGGAAGGAACTACTCGATCGCCGGAGGGCTTAAATACACGACATTGAGTGACGGTCAGATCGGGTATATTTATTACGGTAGCTTTTCCAGTTCGGCCGGCGAAAGCGGTTTGGATCACATATTCTATCAATTCAAGGATTGCAAAGGTTTGATCTTCGATATCCGGGATAATGGCGGTGGCATGTTATCAAACGCCGATCGCATCGCTTCTCGTTTCTTGGAGGAAAAGATACTGACCGGCTATATCCAACATAAGACGGGTAAAGGGCACGATGACTTTTCCGAACCTTATCCCCTTTATCTCTCACCTTCCGAGCGTATCCGCTGGTTACGCCCTGTTGTGGTCTTAACGAATCGTCATTGCTACAGCGCCGCCAACGATTTCGTGCAGAAAGTACGCATGATGCCTTATGTAACGACGATGGGAGATCGCACCGGAGGCGGTAGTGGTTTCCCCTTCAACTCCGAGTTGCCCAACGGCTGGGGTGTCCGTTTCTCCGCGTCTCCCATGCTGGATGTAAACAAACAGCATACGGAATTCGGTATCGATCCTACATATAAGATTTCTATGACCCAAGAAGATATCGAGAAAGGTAAAGATACGATTATCGAGGCGGCGATCACCCACCTCTTGTCCGAGACCGAGAAGAAATAAGGTTTCGCTAAAAAAACAACGCAAATATTTGCAAGTTTATAAAAAAGCATTACCTTTGCACACGATTCCAATGCGGCTGTGGTGTAATTGGTAGCCACGTCAGACTTAGGATCTGATGCTTCACGGCGTGGGGGTTCGAGTCCCTTCAGCCGCACAAATCCAGAAATCCTTGTAAGTTCGCTTACAAGGATTTTTTAGTATGGATAAACCTCCTCCATATATACAAGCACTGTGCAGATCAAGGATTACAAACAATATCCAAATTGTTAATTTTAGAAGATTTTGCGCATATTCTGTATAGTTTCAAATTCAAAAACATTTTTTACACCGGACTGGCATGTTGTTTAACACAAGTTATACTCAAAACCCTTGACAAAGGGGCTTTACAAGCTTATCTTTGCATTGTGGTTTTTTCATAATAGTATTAGATTTAAGGTTAACAAAGTTTGGTTAGGGCTTGTCGTGAGACAGGCTTTAATTATTTATAGGGGTTTCATTCGTTTATAGATGCTTCCCGGCATCGATTTTATCTTTCCATCCAATTCCAACTCAAAGAGCAGAGAAGATAATTGATGTACCGGAAGATTCAAGGCTACGGACAATTCATTGATATGAGATTCCTTTTGCGTCTCCAAGAACGACAAGATCCGTTCACTCTCCTCGTTCTCCGGAAACAATAATTGGGTTTGGACCGGTAACGCGTCTGTCTTTTGAGCGACATCCCAACGCATCGCCATGATTAAATCGTCAGCGCAAGTGATCAAGCCTCCTTTATTCTGCCGGATTAAGCTATTACATCCCTTAGAGTTGATATCCGTTACCCGGCCCGGAAAGGCATAGACATCCCGGCCATACGAGAAAGCGATATCCGCCGTGATCAAAGAGCCTCCTTTCTCCGCTGATTCAATAACGATCGTGGCATCCGCCAGACCGGCTACGATCCGGTTTCGCCGGATAAAGTTCTGCCGATCCGGATTCGTCCCGCTAGGAAAGTCGGTCAACAAACCTCCCCGATCCAACATTTCGATCGCCGTAGAGCGATGCACGGGAGGATAGATACGATCCAAACCATGCGCCAATACGCCCACCGTGGGCAATTGGTTCTTCAACGCATTCCGATGGGCACAAATATCGATGCCATAAGCGAGTCCGCTAACGACCAATAGATCCGGGAAACTCACGGACAAATCCCGCAATAAACGCTCGGTCACTTCCTGCCCATAAGCGGAGGCCCTACGAGTACCCACAACGCTGATGATATGGGCGGCGTTTAAATCTGCGTTCCCCTTGAAATAAAATAAAACCGGAGCGTCCGGGCATTCCCGCAGACGTTCCGGATAATTCATATCTTTCAAGAAATAGATAGAGATACCGTTCTTTTGGGCAAAAGCCAATTCTTTCTCTGCCCGTAAGAGCACATCCGCCCGCTTAATCTCGGCGATAATCGAATCGCCGATACCCGGTATCTTCTCTAGCGACTGGCGCTTTTCCGTAAACACGGCCTCCGCATCCCCCAACGCTTCCAGAAGATGGCGGGCTAGGATATCTCCCACCCCATTAATCATAGTAAGGCCAATTTGGTAAATCTGTTTGTCTGTCATTTATGCTTGTTTTGATTCTATTCGCTTTAGCATCTCATCGAAATATTCTCCTCTGGTTAATTTGCCATTCTCTACGACAACGGATTCCACGACTCCTTTAGTAGCCAGCGCCCCATCGGATTCCCGGTAAATATCTTGCTCGAACACCAGTTTCACCCCTTTCTTATATACATTCAGGCAAGAAGTATACCGATCGCCGCTCCGCAAGGAGTTCTTGAACTGGATATCCACACGGGCCACAAAAGCATCGATGCCCTTCTCATGCATGGCGCCAAAGTTCTCACCCAACGACTCCAGAAACTCATGCCGGGTATGCTCCATATAATGTTGGTAATTGGAGTTATTCACCACGCCTTGCAAATCGCACTCATAATCGCGAACCTTGTCTGTCAGTTTAAAAATATATTCCTTCATTATCGTAGTTCTTTTTCGATTTGTACTTTCTCCATTTTATAAAGACGATCGGACGGGCGGATCTTCTCGGACATCTTTATCGAGAAGCGTTCCCCTTTCACGGTCTCCTCCACCGGTTTCAGGTCTACCCGGATCTCATCGACGGTCTGCATAACGGCTCCGGTCGTGGGACCTG
>OGPE01001774.1_pt1 | contig 13272 bp, 10 predicted proteins | sample 1552881 | NCBI WGS metagenome assembly OGPE01 (sample SAMEA2580236, study PRJEB22360) | human gut metagenome | biome: human gut; feature: human-associated habitat; material: faeces | place: Denmark | collected 2008/2010 | reverse complement strand
AGCAAGTGTTGGATGCGAGCGCGTGGAGCGAACATTCAACGCGCCGCGACTAAAATCACAAATATGCCTTATTGGGGGCAATGGCTTCGTCTGTAGTTTGTCTAATGAATTAAATAGTAACTCAGCGAATATATTTGTTTTGAGAAATTTGAAGCAGAGTAGGTAGTGACGTTATGCTTTCTATTACAGAAATCGAACAAATAAACCAGAAGCTAAATCCTGAGCTTGCACTCTCGCTTTCTTTGGATAATGCCAAGCGGATGGAAAGTTCTCTGCTGCATTCTGGTTTTTCTCCAAGTACGGATATGTGGAAGTTGATTTTATTTTATAATGGTTCTCTTGAGGAAATTAAGGAAATGATTTCTTTTTCTTTTATTCCTTTGCTTGGCAATTTTGCGATTCTTTTTATTAAAGAGAAGGATATTCCTTCTTTTTTGACTTTTCCTCAAGTTCTTTATGTGGAACTTTCTCGTCCGATTTATGAAAATGCGCTTACAGGAATTGATGCTTCGTGTTTTCCTGATTATAATATTGTGACTGGAAGAAATGTAAATGCTACAACACTTACTGGCAAAGGGACAGCGATTGCTGTTCTTGATTCCGGGGTAGATTACAGGCATCCTGATTTTCGAAATGTGGATGGAAGTACGAGGATTTTGGCTTATTGGGATCAGAGTTTGCCTTTTGCTTCTTTTAATAAAGAAAATACTAATAGCAATAGTTCTAATAGTGATAACTTCCAATACATTAGTACAACAAATAGTCAAAACAATTATATCGCAGCAGACAATAGAACTAACACCAGAAGGAATAATGTTTCCAAGCATAGCTCCGCTATAGATAACCCTTATAATTTAGGTGTTATTTTTTCAGAAGAAGATTTAAACCGATTACTTATGCCGAAATCTAGTTCTGTTCCTTCTGACTCTTCTACTTTTTCTGTAACTGACCCTGTTACCGAGCTACTATCGCCTTCCGAAGACGTTTCCGGGCATGGCACTCATATCGCAGGTATCTGCTCAGGAAACGGGCGTGCCAGCAATGGAAATAGTCAGGGGGTTGCGCCCGAAAGTTCTTTAATTGTTGTAAAGTTAAAAAACGAGACCGCTTCTGTTTATACGGATTATGCAAATCTTATGATGGCGGTTGATTTTGCGGTTCGTTTTGCTAATTCGCGTTCTTTGCCTTTAAGTATCAATATCAGTTATGGTTCTAATGATGGTTCACATACTGGGAGTAGTCTTTTAGAACTTTTTATGGAGCAAGTTTCTCTTTATGGGAAAAATGTTATTTGTGCTGCTACAGGAAATGAAGGTCTTACCAGAAGGCACGCTTCCTTAAACACAATTTCAAATCAAAACACTTATGATAAATCTATAGATTTTACCATAGCTCCGGGCGAGCGAAGTCTTTACCTTGAAATATGGCAGACTTTCGCAGATGATTTTTTCTATGAACTTTTTTCCCCTTCCGGTTTGGAAAGTTTTGTCTTTCCTGCCGTTCCCGGCATCTACGCCTATATGATCGCTGACACAACTATTTATCTTACGATCAACAATCCAACACCTTATCAGCCATTTCGACAGTATTTTCTTTCCTTTAGCTCAAATACTACTTTTATCACTTCCGGCACTTGGGCATTACACATTGAATCCACTCCAACTGGCAAAATTGTTGATGGACGCTTACAATTTTGGCTGCCATCAAAAGAAGCTACAAATTCTGCTACCGGTTTTCTCGTCCCTTCTTCTGATATGACATTTACAATTCCTTCTACTGCCTCTTCTGTTATCAGCGTTAGCGGCTACGATAGCAGCCTTGATGTATTTGCTCCATTTTCCGGGCAGGGATTTTCTAATAACAGGCACACAAAACCCGACCTTTGCGCCCCGGCAGTTAATATTTTAAGCACTGCTCCTGGTGGCGGGTACACTATACGGACCGGGACCTCTATGGCTGCTCCTTTTGTTACTGGAGCTGCGGCACTTTTGATGCAACATGGCATTGTAAATGGTAACGACCCTTTTCTCTATGGTGAAAAAACAAAAGCATATCTCTGGAAAAGCGCAAGACCCTTACCTGCTTTTTCGGAATATCCTAATGAAAAAATTGGCTGGGGAGCATTATGTTTAAGAAATATCTTTTGAGGCCAGCATCATTTTTATAACTATAATAAAAATAACCCCAACCGCTAATTTCAACGATTGCGGCTGAGGTTATTTTTGCCATCTTAGTAAGCTTATATACATTTGGTACACGAACAAGAGGAAGAATAGGCATCATCACTCGTAAAATCATTCTTTAATATGAAAAGATACTAATAAATCATCTTGATGCACACTGTCTCCCGCTTCCACATAAATTTTATCTACAGTTCCGTTCACTGTGGATACTACTGTTGTTTCCATCTTCATTGCCTCAATCGTCATAAGCGGCATATTCTTTGTTACCACATCTCCTTCCTTTACAAGAACTTTATCTACCGTTCCTGGAATAGAGGAACCAAGATGCTGTGGATTATTTTTATCTGCTTTTAAGCGGCGGTCTGTCTTAATTTCAAGATTATGATCCTGAATCTTCACAGTACGAATAGAACCATTTACCTGAAAACTTAATGTTCGGATTCCATTTTCATCCGGGTCGCTCTGTTCAAGATATTTGATCAGAAGCTCTTTTCCTTCGCCAATTTTAAGATAAGTTTCCTCTCCTTTTCGCAGACCGTAGAAATACACATGACTTTCTAATCGTGTTACATCATTATACATTTCAAAATGTTCGCAGTAATCTTCATATACCTTCGGATACAAGGCATAGCTGATTGCTTTTTGTGCCATAACTTCTTCTGATTTATCCTCATAATGGTATTTTTCAATGAGGTGCTTTTTGATACCTTCCAAATCTTCTGGCGGCAACAATTTACCTGGGCGTTCTGTAAGCGGTTCAATATCTTTTAACACAATTTTCTGTAATTCTTTCGGGAATCCACCATAAGGCTGTCCCATCATTCCCCGGAAATAAGAAACAACGGAATCTGGATAAGACAGACTAGCTCCGGCAGTTAAAATATTATCCTTATTCAGATTATTTTTATACATGAAAATTGCAAGATCACCTACCGCTTTTGAAGTAGGGGTTACTTTTACAATATTACCAAGCAAATCATTCGCTTCTTTATAAAGCCCTTTGATCGCCTCAAATTCTTCCGGAGATCCCATTTCTGTAACCTGCGCAAGAAGATTAGAATATTGTCCACCTGGGATCTCATATTTATAAATCTCCGTATTCGGAGACTTCATATCACTTTCAAATGGTGCATACACACTTCTAATTCGATTATAATATCTGCTCAGTTCTGACAACTCTTCAAAATCAAGCCCTGTATCTCTCTTTGTTCCGCGAAGCGCTTCTACAACTGCATTCATGGATGGCTGACTTGTCATCGATGACATAGATTCAATCGCTAAGTCAACGATGTCCACTCCTGCCTCCGCTGCCATGAGCACTGTACTCACACCATTACCTGTAGAATCATGTGTATGTAAATGTAATGGTACATGAAGTTCTTTTTTCAATGTGCCTACAAGTTCTTTAGCCGCTCTAGGTTTTAAAAGTGCCGCCATATCTTTAATAGCAATGGAATGACATCCGAGTTTTTCTAATTCAAGAGCGATTTTTACATAATAATCAAGTGTATATTTTGTCTCATTTGGATTGCTGACATCTCCTGTATAACAAATGGTTCCCTCAACAATTTTTCCTGTTTTCAGCGCTTCTTCTATTGGCATCTTCATATTTTCCACCCAGTTTAAACTGTCAAAAATACGGAAAACATCAATACCATGATCCGCTGAGATACGGATAAATTCTTTTACAACATTATCTGGATAGTTGCTGTATCCCACTGCATTGGATGCACGAAGAAGCATCTGAATCAATGTATTTGGCATTCTTTCTCTTAATAACTCAAGACGTTTCCAAGGGGATTCTTTCAAAAAGCGATATGCCGTATCATAGGTAGCACCACCCCACGCTTCCACAGAAAATGCATTCTGCATAAACGCGTTTGTCGCATAAGCCGCACCACACAGATCCTTACTTCTCATACGAGTTGCCATCAGTGACTGCTGCGCATCTCGCATTGTGGTATCCGTCACATAAAGCTTATCTTCTTTTAAAATCTTCTGCATAAATCCCTGTGCACCCAATTTTAAAAATTCATCCCTCGCTCCATAAACCGGTTTGCTTTTGTCAAGCTTCGGAAGCACTCTGTTCTCATAAAATGGTTTTTCTCCATTATTTGAATTTACGATGCGATCCCCAATAAATTCAATAATCTTATTCGCACGATTCTGACTCTTAGTAAGTTCAAAAAGTTCCGGTGTTTCCTCAATAAACGTTGTATAACACTGCCCACTTTGAAATGTTGGATGATTTAACACATTCACAAGAAATGGAATATTCGTTTTTACTCCACGAATACGCATTTCCTGTAAAGCTCGGATAGACTTTCTTACCGCTCCAAGAAAAGTTCTGTCATGAGAGATTGCTTTTACAAGAAGGCTGTCATAATATGGAGAAATCACTGCTCCTGTATATGCATTGCCTCCATCAAGACGGATGCCATTACCAGAACCCGAACGATATACTGTAATTTCTCCTGTATCCGGAAGGAAATTATTAGCTGGATCTTCTGTCGTCACACGAGTCTGAATCGAATAACCGGTACAGGTTACACTTTCCTGTGATGGAATCGCAATCTCTTCCGAAGCTAAAGGATAACCTTCTGCAATAAGAATCTGTGTCTGTACGATGTCAATATCCGTAACCATCTCACTTACTGTATGCTCTACCTGAATTCGAGGATTCATCTCAATAAAATATGGATGATTATCTGCATCTACCAAAAATTCCAACGTACCGGCATTACGATAACCTACTGTTTTCGCCAATCGGATAGAAGCATCAAAGATTTCCTGACGTACTGTTTCCGGTATGGAAAATGCCGGTGCATACTCTACTACCTTCTGATGTCTTCTCTGAACAGAACAATCTCTGTCATAAAGATGTACCACATTTCCATAATTATCTCCAACAATCTGTACCTCGATATGCTTTGGCCCTTTTAAATACTTTTCAATGAAGATCATATCATCACCGAAAGCCTTCTTCGATTCATTCTTCGCTTCGTTAAATTCTTTCTCCAAATCCTCTTCTCTATTTACGATTCGCATACCGCGTCCGCCACCGCCGTTGCTCGCTTTAAGCATAACCGGATAACCAACCTGCGCTGCAATTTTTTTCGCTTCATCTACTTCCTTAATCGCATAATCCACACCCGGAATAATCGGAACATTTGCTTCAATAGCAATCTTTTTAGAAGAAATCTTATCTCCCATCGCATTCATAATATTGCTGCCCGGTCCAATAAATACGATTCCATTTCTCTCACATGCATCTGCAAAGTCTGGATTTTCTGAAAGAAATCCATATCCCGGATGAATCGCATCTACTCCTGTAGAAAGTGCGATCTTAATAATCGTATCAATATCAAGATATGCATCAATCGGTCCCTTCTGAGGATTTAACGGATAGGACTCATCCGCCTTAGAACGAAACATTGCATAACGGTCTTCTTTTGAATAAATACTAACCGTTGTAATCCCAAGCTCACTTAACGCTCTGAAAATACGAATCGCAATCTCCCCACGATTCGCAACAAGAACTTTTCTAAACTTTTTTACGTTTACCTTTCCTGACATAACCCTAACCCTCCTGTTTTTATGCAAGTTTTCACTTACAGTTCTTTTCCTGTGCTATATACATTTCACTTCATATATATTTTTTGATTTCAAACGTAATTATTTATCTTATTTTTGAAATTAAGACTTTTGTGTTAGAGTATATTATGTGCTTTCGTTTCTGTCAATGGTACAGCAAAAAAATCCAATCACTTTACAAAAAAGGACTTCTGCTTTCTGAAAAAAGCAACCAATAAAAACCCAGATTTAGAAAAAACTTTAAGTTATTGTAGACTGTACGTTGGGGGTTAGGGAAAAGGAAGAATTTATTTTGGAGGGAAGATTTGAGGAAGATTTGAGGGAGATTTCAAACGGTTGTGGCTTTTTGAGGAGTTGAAATTCTGGAGTATGTTTATTACCAACAAACAGAACCCAGAAAGATAAATAAAGCATATTTGTGACCTCGGAGCAAAGGTTGAATGCGAGCGTTTTCACGCGAACATTCAACCTGCCGCGACTAAAGTCACAAATATGCTTTATTTATCTTTCTGGGTTCGTCTTTCTTGCCTGCGGCAAACCAGAATTTATTTTGCGGAAATTACATCTTTCATATCGTATAATCCCGCTGGTTTATCTGCCAGATATACCGCAGCTTCTACAGCACCTTTTCCAAATACAGCTCTGGAATATGCAGTGTGCTTAAACTCGATTACTTCATCCGTTCCTGCGAAGATAATCTCATGTTCACCTACGATTGTTCCACCACGAACGGCAGAAATACCAATCTCATCCTGTGGGCGCTGCATTCTTCTCTCGCTTCTGTCAAATACATAGTTATACTTGCCATCTGCTGCTTCATTGATAGAATCTGCAAAAGCTAATGCTGTTCCTGATGGAGCATCTAACTTTCTGCGGTGATGTTTCTCTACAATATCAATATCAAAGCCTGCTTCGCCAAGAATCTTTGCGGCAGTCTTTACCATCTCTAATAATGTATTTACGCCAAGTGACATATTTGCAGAACGAAGAATTGCTGTCTGCTTGCTGGCTTCTTCAAGATGTGCAAGCTGTTCTTCAGAGAGATCTGTTGTACACTCTACTAAAGGAATCTTCTTTGCTGCTGCATAATCAAGAACGCCATCTACTGCTACTGCTGCAGAGAAATCAATGATAACGTCTACGTCTACATTACATTCGTCTAAGGATGCAAATACAGGAAAATCCTTCTGGTCACCTGGACATGGGTCAATTCCCGCTGCCACAGTGACATTCTCCATATCTTTTATCAAATTACAGATAACATGACCCATATAGCCATTACATCCGTACATCATTACTTTAACCATCTTATGTTCAATCCTCCGGATATGTTTTAATTATCAAAACTAAAGTAACTATTCAAAGTCTGGACTCACTTTACTAACTTAATTATTCACCTCATAATAGGTTAGTTGTGAGATATATTTAGCATAATTCTAAAAAATTATATTTATGCTAAAATTCCAGTCTCAATCATAGCCTTTTTCAGGCGTTCTGTATGTGCAGGCTCTAACTGCGTCAGCGGAAGTCTTACGTTACCGCCGTAAAATCCCATCAGCTCTAATGCCTTCTTTACAGGGATTGGATTCACTTCACAGAAAAGGGAATGAATCAGTTCAAGATATTTAATCTGTAATTCACGACTCTTTTCTACGTTACCTGCAAAATATTCTGCACAGATATTATGTGTATCTTCTGGCGCTACGTTAGAAAGAACAGAAATAACACCCTTACCACCGATAGATAACATTGGCACAATCATGTCATCATTACCAGAATACATATCAATATCTCCCTGTGTATCGTACATAATCTGTGTTGCAAAAGCAATGTCTCCTGTTGCTTCCTTTACACCAACGATGTTATCTACATCTTTTACTAATTTTGCAATTGTAGCAGCTTCTAACTTGCAGCCTGTTCTGCTTGGTACATTATAAAGAATGATTGGTAAATCTGTATGTTTTGCAATATCTGTATAATGAGCAATCAGACCGTTCTGTGTTGCCTTATTGTAGTAAGGAGTTACTACAAGCGCTGCGTCTGCCCCTGCATTCTGCGCCTGCTTTGTGAGGTAAGATGCAGTATCTGTGCAATTAGAACCTGTTCCTGCAATTACAGGAACTCTCTTATTCACACGGTTTACGCAGTAACGAATTGCTGCGATATGTTCTTCATGACTTAATGTAGAAGCCTCTCCAGATGTTCCACAAACGATAATCGCATCTGTCTTGTTCTCTATCTGGAAATCTATAAACTTCCCAAAACTCTCATAATCAATATTGTAATTCTCATCAAATGGAGTTGCGATTGCAACACCTGCTCCTGTAAAAACAGCCATACTTATCCTTCCTTTCTCTAATCTAAGAATGCATTACTAGAAATTCCCCTGTGCTAATATCTCCGGGGTCTTTTCTTTCTCTCTTTGGATTGAATAGACACAGTCCGCAATCTCCCTCACTTCATCGGGGAGATTCCTTCCCGTAAGTATCAAGTCCATGGAATCTTTTTTCACTGCAATTAAATCCATCAATTCCTCAATGGTAATTATATTGTAATCAACTAATCCAAAGATTTCATCGAGAATCAGCAAATCACACTGTCCGGTATCAAGAACCTTTCTGCTATATCCAAGAGCGTTCTTAATATTGAGCATTTGCTCCTGCTTTTCCTTCGGGCTTAAATCAGAATACCCACATGCCGCCTTTTCAAAGCGGAAAATCTGAAGCTCCGGCTCAAGCTTTTTTAAGAAATCAAGCGTATCAGAATGCTTTTTCTTGAGAAACTGCACCATGATAACCTGCTTTCCTACACCTGCTGCACGAATGCCAAGTCCAAGAGCCGCTGTGGTCTTTCCTCTTCCATTGCCGTAATAAACCTGTATACTTCCGTCCATTTTCTGACCTTTCATCCTGATTATATTTGTTGATGTTTTGCAACATCATACCATAAATCATTACAAAAATCTACTGTTCTCCAAACATTCTTACTTCTTCGTCTCTGCCAAACACCTGAAAACCGTCAAATCCCTGTTCTTCTAATTTATTAAGGAACTTACCAAGTTTCTTTGGTTTGATGTATAATGCTGTCTTATAAGTTTTGCGAAGCTCTTCTGCATAACGGATAGCATCTGCAACCTGATTCTCTTCATAAATTAAGACAACTTTTTTCTGTTTTTCTGTATTGTAAGATTCTTTTTCCATGAGAATACTGTAAATTCTCTCAAAACCAATGGAAAATCCTACTGCCGGAATCTGTTCTTTTAAGAACTTTCCGATTAAGTTATCATATCTTCCACCGCCAGCAATAGAGCTGTTAAAATCTAAGGATTCTACTTCAAATACTGTTCCTGTATAATATCCCTGTCCACGAACTAAAGTCATATCATATTCTGCAACATATTTGCCATCAGCGAGCGCATTAGAGGTATCAATAATATATGCGAGAGAATCTACATATTCACTGTTTTTGCAGATTTCTTTTACATAGTCAAGTGTAAATGGTGCATTGGAAAGAAGTTTCATGAATTCTGCGATAACTGCCTTATCAAATCCCTTCTCTGTTAATTCTGCCTCGACACCTTCTGCCTTGATCTTATTTAACTTATCAAAAGAAATACATACGCTGTCTAACTGGTCTTCCTCAAATCCTACAGACAAAAGAATTTCTCGTAAAATTCTTCTATCATTAATTTTTACCTTAAAGTTATTAATACCAATATTAAGAAGAGCCTTTGCTGTTGTGTGGATTAACTCAATTTCACAAGTAGAAGAATCAGATCCAAGAATATCAATATCACACTGGATAAACTCTCTCAAACGGCCTTTCTGTGGACGTTCTGCACGATATACTCTATCCATCTGAATCACCTTAAATGGCTGTGGTAAAGATGCACGATTATTCGCATAATAACGACTCAGTGGTAATGTAAGATCATAGCGGAGTCCCATATCTGCAATATTATCTGGATTCTGGCTTGCGATTGCTTTCTTTAACTTCTCCCCTCTTTTCATTACTTTGAAAATAAGATTTAAGTTATCTCCACCCTCGCTCTTATCAAGATTCTCAATATCCTCGATAATTGGAGTTGCAATTCTCTGGAAACCAGCCTGCTCATATGTTTCACAGATTTTCTTCTGTAAATAGTTTCTAAGCTCAGCCTGCGCTGGTAAATAATCATTCGTACCTTTTACTGGTGTTATCTTCATTTTCGTTTTCCTTTCTATACTTTTATTCTTACTTGTTCTACATTATATCATATGATGTGACTATTCAGAAACCAAAACCAAAACGTATCTTTGATTCTATTTTTATTCCCGCGGTTACCCTCCTATATAAATTTTAAAAATGTATTTATCCATAATTATCTATAATAGATATAATTCATATCCCTGCCAAACAGCAATCTGACTGCAAGTAACCATAATTCACTTATTTACCAAAAATCCATATGACTCTGAAAGTTACATAATGATAAACCAAAGGACTGCTCAAAACGAACAGTCCCTTATAATTTAACCTATATTTCCCGAATCTGCAACCTTCCTTTCAAGGTTTATTCCATCATCAATATATTCCATCTTATTTACAGAAATTTCATATGCTACTCTGCTAACCACATTATTCTCTCCTACGCGCTTCTGATATTCTCTGCTCTGAATTCTTCCCCATAGCTGAATTCGGCTTCCTACTGAAAGATTTCCTGCATATCTGGCATTACGTCCCCAACATATACATGGAATATAATCCGACTTGCCATATGCTCTGTTCACCGCCAGAAGTACGTCCGCGATCTCTCTTCCTAACGGTGTTGTTCTATATACTGGCTCCTTGCAGATATATCCATCAAGAAAAATCATATTAGGTTTTCTATTTTCTACCGAGTCTATTAATTCCAGTTCTCTTACAAACAAAGATAAAACAAGGTGATTGCGATTATTTTCATGCTTATTATAAGATCTGAACTGGCCACGAGCTTCTAAAAACTGGCCGATATGAGACTGGCTCACATCAATAAGACGTTCTGAGACCAGCAGTGGAATAATATCACTTGAATGACTGAGTCTGCTCACTTTTAATTTTACAAAATAGAAGCCTTCGCCAAAAACCTCATGGCTAAATTCAAAATCAGAGATAATTTCTCCTGCAACTACTGCCTGGTTATTTTTTAAAATTTTTTCTGTCATGTTTACTCCTCCCCTGTATGTAGCAGATTCTGTATATGTTATTTACTTTATATATACTCACTTTAAAAAAAAATATTCCTTTTTATTTAAATTCCCTAATAATTTCTGCTATCTTTTTTCATATTCTGCACTGGTCTTATGTCAATATTTTGGACACAAAAAGTCAAACTTTTTTATGCTGCACTTCTAGCTAATAATTCACATTGTTCTGGTGTCATGTAATTAATAGAAGAGTGTATCCTTTTTCTGTTATACCAACCTTCAATATATTTAAATATAGCTATATTGGCTTCTTCGAAGGTACGATATGTATTTCTATAGATTTCTTCCTTCTTTATTGAAGAATGGAAAGATTCTATACAAGCATTGTCATAAGGACAACCTTTTTTACTAAATGATTGTATAATATTAAACTCTTTACATAGCTCTTTTAAATCATTAATCATTCTTTTACCGAAAGCGTAGCCAATTATTTTTTTAGAATGTAAGTCAAGAACTGAAGCTAAATAGCACCAACCATCCCTACTAGTATGAATATATGTAATATCTCCTACCCATTTTTCGTTAATAGAAGTAGTTGTAAAGTCTCTTTTTAAAACGTTTTCTAAATCTTCTACTACCTTTTTACTTGAATGAGGCTTGTATTTCTTTACAGTTACTGCACAAAGGCCAAGTTCAGTCATTCGTCTTTGAACTCGCTTCAATGATACATTGAAGCCTTCTATACCAAGTATATAATGAATTCTAGGAGCACCATATATGCCTTTATTCTCTTTATATATCCTTTTAATAGCTGATTTTAATTCCTCATTTTCTAGTTCTCTTGCAGATTTAGTTTTATCAAAAGATTTATAATATGTGCTTCTGGCTACGCCTAGAACGGTACACATAGTCTTAATATCATGTTTGCTTTTATTATTATTTATAAATTCTATCACTTCATCTAATTTCTTGTTGCAAATATGGCCATAGCTTTTTTTAATATTTCAACAGCATCTCTTAAATCCCTGTTTTCTTTTTTTAATCTTGCCAGTTCTTTTGCATCATCACTGGAATAATTACCAGAACCTCTAAATACCTTGCTTTCATCATCGCTGTTTGATGAATATTCTTTGATCCAGCGATGAATAGAACTTAATGAGATTCCAAGATTATTAGCTACTTCAGCCATGGTAAGTTCAGGATGATGCTTCCTATAATTAACAGCATCAATTTTAAATTGTTTATCGATTTGTTTCTTTTTAGCCATATAACTTTACTCCTTATTTATAATTTGATTATTGATTAATATAGGTTACATCTATTATCCGTATTAATCAATACTGTTGTTATTTTACTGACATTTCTCTATTTAACTGGACCTAAATATATACTAGTACTAATTAGGAGGAAAGAAGGAATGGAAATGCCTAGAATAAAACGTAATCCAAAAAAAGTTGCCGGTACTATGTCAAGAAAAAGTACCAGTTAAATAGAAATTTTTCTATTTAACTTCTACATTTGAAAAATTCTGATTCATAATTATTTGGACTCATATAACCGCAATGATTATGAATTCTTACTGTGTTATAAAATGTCTCAATATACTCAAATACTAATTGATATGTTTGTCTATAATCCATTATTTTGAATCGATTTAGCCATTCTCTTTTTATCAGTGAATGAAACGATTCTATACACGCATTATCCCATGGAGTTCCCTTTTCTGAATAGCTTCTTTCCATTTTCATTGTTATTTTTTGATATTCTTCACTTGTAAACTGCACTCCACGATCGCTATGGATCACAAGCGGTTTTTCAATATTTCTTCGTGCTTTTGCAATATTTATTGCTTCTATTACCGATTCAGCTTTCATATCTTTAGTTAATACCCAGGATATGATTTTTCTTGAATATAAATCCATTACATTTGTTAAATAAACAAAACCCTCATCATAGGTCCAGATATAGGTTATGTCTGTACACCAGAAAGCATTTGGCCTGTCTGGATTGAATTCTCTTTTAAGCAGATTTTTTAAATCTGCAGTGAAATTTTTAGAAATTGTTGTTTTTGTCCAGTGTTTTATATAGCAGGCTTTTATTCCCATTTCACGCATATAATTACTAACTGTTTTCATGCTTATCTTTATTCCTTTTTGCCGCAGGATATAGGTGATTTTTGGTGCTCCATAAATTTCTTTGTTTTTATGATAAATAGTTAGAATCATTTCTTTGATTAGTTCTTTATGCAATTGCTGATGGGATTTTTTACGATGCTTCCATGATTTAAAACCGCTTCTGGAAATATTTAATATTCTGGTTACTGCTCTAAT
>OGPE01001750.1_pt1 | contig 13453 bp, 13 predicted proteins | sample 1552881 | NCBI WGS metagenome assembly OGPE01 (sample SAMEA2580236, study PRJEB22360) | human gut metagenome | biome: human gut; feature: human-associated habitat; material: faeces | place: Denmark | collected 2008/2010 | reverse complement strand
TTGAGCATCCGCAGCTTCATTTGCTCCCAGGGCAGCACGTCGTCGGTCATCTGCACGCCGGCCGTCTCCCAGGCCGGTCGTCCGGCGACGAAGTGGTCTTCGACCACCCACTGAATGAAGGGTTCGCAGCTGATGGCACAGGGATCGTCGACCCCCAGCACGGCGGCGATTTCCGCCAGCGACTCGGCGGTGGCCGCAGGAACAATGCGATCCACCATGGTGCCCGGGAAGCTGACGTTATTGGCGATCCAGTTCGCCAGCGCCGGGCTGCGTTTTTCCGCCATACCGAGGACGGCATTTTTCACCACGTGGCCGTTGTCGGGAATGTTATCGCAGGAGAGCACGGTAAAGGGCGGCAGGCCCCGGTCCCGGCGGCGGGCCAGCGCTTCCACTAAAATACCGGGAGCCGACTACGGCAGCGTCGGATTCTCCAGATCGTGAACGATGCGCGGATGCGTCGGATCCAGTTTGCCGGTCGCCGGATCGATGCAATAGCCTTTTTCGGTGATGGTCAGCGAGACAATCGCCACCTGCGGCTCGCAAAATTTTTCGATAATTGCCGCCAGCGAATCGAGCCTGGCGTTCAGGCATTCGTGCACCGCGCCGATCACGATGGGCTGGTTACCGTCGGCGCCTTTTTCCAGCACGGTAAACAGGTGGTCCTGTTCGCGAAGCTGGCTCATCAGCGTATCGCCGCTGAACAGACTGATTTCGCAGATCCCCCAGTCGCCGCCGACGTTATTCAGCACGCGATCGGTCAGCAGCGCCTGGTGCGCGCGATGAAACGCGCCAAAGCCGAAATGGACAATACGCGAGCGGAGCTGGCTGCGATCGTACTGAGGACGTTGCACGTTTTCCGGTAGCGTAGCGGTTGCAATTGTTGTCATTCTTTACACACCTGTTTAACTGCTTATTAACAATGCCAGTCTAAAGTTATATGACAGGAAATTAAATTGGTAAGCCGAAATTATCCGCTGACTGTGAGCTGGATCAATCAATGCGCCGGCACTGTTTGCAGCCTGAGGAGAAACATGTATGGTAGTCGTCATGAGTGTCGCCATTATTGGTATAACAACTTTTGTGAGGGCATAGCGATGGAACAAACCTGGCGGTGGTATGGGCCGAACGATCCGGTATCGCTTGATGATGTACGGCAGGCAGGGGCGACCGGCGTCGTGACTGCGCTGCACCATATTGCAAACGGTCAGGTCTGGCCGGTAGAGGAGATTAAAGCGCGTCAGGCGCTGTTAGCGGCAAAAGGGCTGACCTGGTCGGTCGTCGAAAGCATTCCGGTGCATGAGGATATTAAAACCCACAGCGGGGAGTATGCGACCTGGATTGCCAACTATCAGCAGAGCATCCGCAACCTCGCGGCCTGCGGCATCGATACCGTATGCTACAACTTTATGCCGATCCTCGACTGGACGCGCACCGATCTGGAATATGAGCTGCCGGACGGTTCCCGGGCGCTGCGTTTCGATCAGATCGCCTTCGCCGCCTTTGAACTGCATATCCTCAAACGCCCGGGCGCGGAAGGAGATTACAGCGAAGAAGAGCAGCGTCAGGCTGAGGTTTATTTCAAGGCGATGAGCGAAGCGGACATCGAGAAACTGACCCGCAATATCATCGCCGGCCTGCCGGGAGCGGAAGAGGGTTACACTCTTGACCAGTTCCGCGCGCGCCTGGCGGAATATGACCACATTGATAAAGCGCAGCTGCGCGAGAATATGGCCTACTTCCTGCGGGCTATCGTGCCGGTGTGCGAAGAGGTAGGCATCCGCCTGGCGGTGCATCCGGACGATCCGCCGCGGCCGATCCTTGGCCTGCCGCGTATCGTGTCGACCATCGAAGATATGCAGTGGCTGAAAGAGACAGTGGACAGCATCAATAATGGCTTCACCATGTGTACGGGATCGTATGGCGTCCGCGCCGATAACGATCTGGTGAAGATGGTGGAGACCTTTGGCGATCGTATCCATTTCACCCATCTGCGATCTACCTGTCGTGAAGCGAACCCGAAAACCTTCCACGAGGCGGCGCACCTTAGCGGCGACGTCAATATGGTGGCGGTGGTGGATGCGATTCTGCGTGAAGAGCAGCGGCGTAAGCAGGCTGGCGATCTGCGTCCGATCCCGTTCCGTCCGGATCATGGTCATCAGATGCTCGACGATCTGCGCAAGAAAACCAACCCAGGCTATTCGGCGATTGGCCGTCTCAAGGGGATGGCGGAAGTGCGTGGCGTCGAGCTGGCGCTGAAAATGACCAAATACCCTGAACTGCTGTAATCTCGGTAACAGGGATAATAAGAGGGACAGCCAGCGGCTGTCCCTTTTTACTGTCGGGGCGTCAGCCGGGTCGGGTAAGTGAAGCGCCACCCGACAAAATAACGGCGCAATGGGGTAGATACTATGATCGGTTTGCAACAGTGTCGACCCTGGAAAAACCTGTGTTCTCTGTTATTTCCGGACAGATTGCGCTCCCGATATTTCTTCTGCGTTATGTCACTCATGGTGCAGGGAGCGCACAGGGGGCGGCCAGTCGCCGCCGCCCCCTGTACCCCCGGGCTCCGGCCAGCAACATCGCCACTGCGTGGTGCCTTCGACTTATCCCTGCAGGCTTCGGGTCGGGCCGAGGCAGCGTCCGTGCAAAACACGGCCCTCAGCCCGCATCCATGCGGGCTGCCCCGGCCTTCCGGGAACGTCTCAGCGATGTTGAGGCCGCCAGCACCGGCAGTTTCAGCAAGAATAGTGAATAAATTAACGACAGGGTGCCCGGATCGTAGGCAGGATAAGGCGTCAGCCGCCATCCGGCACAAATACGGGAACCGTGTTGAATGAATATTACCCGGCATCGGGGCATACCGTCGCCAAATAAAAAGGACAGCCAGCGGCTGTCCTTTTTTACTGTCGGTGCGTCACAGAGGATTAATCCGCGCGGCCCATATAGCGGCACTCTTCGATATGAATGCGGATTTTCTCACCGGTGGTCAGGTATTCCGGCACCTGAATTACCAGGCCGGTGCTCATAGTGGCTGGCTTGGTGCGGGAGCTGGCGGATGCCCCTTTAATACCCGGCGCGGTTTCGATAATTTCCAGGTCAACAGTCTGCGGCAGCTCCAGGGCCAGCAGCTGGCCGTCCCAGGTCAGCACCTGCATATCCGGCATCCCGCCTTCCGGAATAAACTGCAGCTCTTCTTCGATCTGCTCTTTGGTAAAGGTGTAAGGGGTATAGTCTTCTTTATCCATGAACACGTATTCGTTGCCATCGACATAGGAGAAGTCAACGAAACGGCGGGTCAGGGTCACGGTATCGACGATATCGTCACCTTTGAAGCGCTCTTCCACTTTCAGGCCGGTACGCACATCGGAGAAGCGCATTTTATACAGTGTCGCAGCACCACGGGCGCTGGGTGACTGAATATCAATATTTTTCACAATCAGCAGCTTGCCGTTGTAATTCAGCACCATACCTTTTTTAATTTCATTCGCTCTTGGCATTGCAGTAATCCTGTCACTTAACGAGTCAAAAATATCGCGTAAAACTACTCGCGCCCGCGCCTTCAGGCAAGCGGAATTCGCGAGTTTTGCTATCTTCTGGCAAAACGTTTAGGCTGTGGCACAAAATGAGCGTTTGGGAGCTGGGTTGTGGAATGTCGTACCGATTGTGGCGCATGTTGCATCGCTCCCTCTATATCATCGCCAATACCCGGAATGCCGCAGGGCAAGCCCGCCAATACCCGCTGTATTCAGCTTTCCGAGCACAACTTGTGCCTGATTTTCGGCTCCCCTCTGCGCCCGAAGGTGTGCGCCAGCCTGCAGCCCTCGCCCGAGATGTGCTTCACCCACCGCGATGACGCCATCACCTGGCTGCTGGATCTTGAGCTGGCCACCGCGCCCTGAGCTTAAAGCAGCAGATGAGACAGGTTTTTGATATGGGCGCTGAGGCCGTCGAGTAGCGCCTGTACGCGCAGGGGGAGAATGTCCCGCCGCTGGAAGATAAGCCAGGCCTGCAGGTCGATACAGCGCTCCTTTTTCAGACAGGGAACCAGCTGTCCCGCCGCCAGCTCGGTGGCGAGTGAATAGTAGGGCGCATAGACGATCCCCATCCCCAGCTTCGCCAGCTCCACCGCCGGTAGTGTGTTATCGCAAACGAATCCCCCCTTTACCGTGAGATTAAGCGGTTCGCCGTTTTTGCTTTTGAAGGTCCAGATATTGTCGCTGCCGCCCAGCATGCGCAGGGTAATGCACTCATGATCCACCAGCGCCTCCGGCTCGGCGATAGGATGTTGCGCCAGATAGTCCGGAGAGGCGAAGACGCCGGTGCGAAAGCGGGTAAAGGGGCGGGCGATGAGATTTTCATTCTGTGGCTTAAAGGGGCTTATCAGCAGATCGCAGTCGCTATTAAAAATGGCGCCGTATTTCTGTTCCCGCTCGCTGGCGTTGCGGGTGACCAGATTGATCTGTAGCTCTGGCAGGGTTTTTCTCAGTGCCGGCAGAATATAGCGCCCGAGAAACTGATGGATACCGATGGGCGCCCCAAGGGTGACCACGCCCTGCAGCGTGTTCTTATAACGGTCGGCAAGGTTGATAAGCTGCTCATGTTGTTCGAGAACCGCGCGACTGGCATGGATAAACTGCTCGCCGAACTCGGTGCGCACCAGCTCTCTGGCGGTGCGCAGGAATATGGCCAAACCGACTTTCCGCTCCACGCTGGTCAGCGTCCGCGAAACGTTAGACTGGGGCATATTCAGGCGCTGGGCCGCCCGGCTGACGCTGGCGGTTTCGGCGATAGCGCAGATGATCCTCAGCTCATCCATTTTAAAGTCTTTCAACATCTTATCGCTGCCTGATATCTGTGGTATATCAAAAATGATATACCAGTTTGGCGGAATTGCCATGTGATTTATTGATCAGCTAAACGTATGATGACCTTTGCGTTGAACAGTCCGTTATTTAAGGAAAATTGTGCGTTTTATCGCTTCTTTTGTGGTCCTCGACGTCATTAAAAATAACGATCTTCCCGCTGGCTTACTGAGTGTATATGCACCATGCTGCTTAATTATTTTGCTTTGTTTGTATTAATACTGGTTTTTCTCATATTATTTTATGGAGTGATTATTATCCACGATATTCCCTATCATATCGCGCAAAAACGGCAGCACCCCCATCAGGACGCGATTCATGTGGCGGGCTGGATAAGCCTGTTTACCCTGCATGCTATCTGGCCTTTTCTGTGGATCTGGGCCACCTTGTACCGCCCTGACCGCGGGTGGGGGATGGCTTCGCAGACCGAGGATAGTCTGCAACGCGAGGAACTGGAGCAACGTATCGCATTACTCGAAGCGGCGTTAAAAAACAGCCAGCAGGCGTCAGCGAGGAATAAAGATAAATAATATGGATCTGTTAATTATCCTTTGCTATGTCGCCATCGCCTGGGGCGTTTTTAAGATATTTCGCATTCCAGTAAATAAATGGACAATACCCACTGCCATATTAGGCGGAATAGTGGTCGTAGGCGCGTTAATATTAACGATGAACTATAACCATCCCTATACGCTGCGGGCGCAAAAAATTGTCGTTTCTATTCCGATGGTGCCTCAGGTCTCAGGCGAGGTGGTTGAGGTTACGACTAAAACCAACGTGTTAATGAAGAAGGGCGAACAGCTGTTCCGCATCGATGACACCCGCTACCGCGCGCGGTTGAACAAACTGCAGGCCGATCTGGCGGCCGAGGAGGCGACGCTGCGGGCGAAGCAGGCGACCATTGACGATGCCAGCGCCAGAGTGCAGCAGGCGCAGGCCGAGTACGATCGCGTTACCCGTGACTACCAGCGTTATGCACAGGGGGCGGCCATGCCGGTCAATCCTTTCTCGGAACAGGATGTGACTCACGCCAGGCAGCAGGTGCAGATCCAGACGGCGGTATTGCAGGCGGCGAAAGCGCAATTACAAAACGCCAGAGAGCAGGTGTCTGGCCGCTATAACGGGCTTGATGCCAACATTGCCAGTCTGAAATCGCAGATCCTCGAGGCGGAGTATAATCTGGCGCAAACTGTGGTTCGTGCGCCGAGCGATGGCTACGTTACCCAGCTATTGGCGCGGCCGGGGATGACCGCGGTACGTCTGCCCTTCAAGCCGGTGCTGGTGTTTATTCCCCAGCAAAAGCGCCAGGTGGTGGCGGTATTCCGCCAGAACTCGGTTCTGCGTCTGACGGCCGGGGATAGCGCGGAGGTGGTGTTTAATGGTCTGCCGGGCAGCGTCTATAGCGGTAAGGTATCGCGGGTGCTGCCGGCGATCCCGGATGGCAGCTATCAGGCCAGCGGTGCGCTGCAGGGGCTGAGCGCCGGAGCCGGAAAAGAGGGTATCTATGTGCTGATCGACCTCGATCCCCACCCGGAAGTGGAACATTTACCGGACGGGGTCAGCGCGCAGGCGGCGGTCTATACCGATTATTTTGCCCATGTGTCGATTATGCGCAAAGTCCTGCTACGGATGACCAGCTGGCTGCATTACCTCTATCTGGATCATTAATCAGGATGGCCCGGTCGCGGCCGGGCCGTCTTGCCTACACGTCCCTGATCCGCCACAGGCAGACCTGAGCGGTGATACCCATGACCAGCGCAATCCAGAACACCGCGTGATAGCTCCAGATCTCCGCTACTACCCCCGCCAGTGAACCGGCGATGATCCAGCCGACGCGGGTGGTATTGGTGTAGAGGGTAGTGGCCGCGCCCGCTTGCCCCGGCATCAGATCCTGGAAATAGAGCATGCCGATCCCGGCGAGGATCCCAATGTAGACGGCGTTCAGCACCTGCATCGCCAGCAGCAGCACCGGCGTATGCACCGTCAACATGCCCACGTAAAACAACACACCGGCCACTGCCGAAAGGCGCATCAGAAAGCGTTTACCAAAGCGCCGGGCATAATAACCGGCAATCAGCATGGTAGGAATTTCCAGTCCGGCCGCGGTGCCCATCATCAGCCCGGCCAGCTTCTCCGGCAGATGCAGCTCATTAATGATAAACAGCGGCATATTAATGATGTACAGGCTGTTGGTGCCCCACATCAGCGTGCAGATGCTAAACAGCAGCAGCGCATCGCGGCGGTGCGTGCGCGGGGCTTCCAGCCGGCCCGTCGCCACCGCCGCCGCTTTATGCATGCTGGGTAAGAACAGCCAGACCATGATCCCGCAGACGATAAACGCCGCCGCAGCGCTGAGATACATTGCGGTAAAACCAAACCCCATCGCCAGGGCGTAGGCCAGCGGGGGACCAATCACCCATGCCAGGGAGACCTGGGCGCGCAAAATGGAGCTGAACATCACCGCTTCGCGACCGGTCTTGTCGGCGTGCTCGCGCGCGAGGGCGAACATCTGCGGGTTGGCGGTCGAGCCAAAGCTACTGAGGAAGACGCCGATAAACAGCAAAATGAAGTAGTTCCGGTTCCAGGCAAACAGCAGGCAGGCCAGCACCCCCAGCAGGCAGCAGACGACAATCAGCTGTTTGCGATCGCCCCGGCGGTCGGAGCGGCCGGCGAGGAACTGGCTGACCAGAATGCCAATGACGGCGCTACCAGTAAAAAAGAAGCCGACCATCGCCGGGCGGACGTGCACTTCGTTGGTCAAAAAGAGGCTCAGGGTTGGGGTTTGCAACGCCCCGGCAATGCCTGTCAGAAAGGCGACGATCAAGAATGCGGAAGAGGTTACATCGAACCCGCGTCGGGGAAGAGCGGCGCTACGGTTTTGCATGTTCGGTTTTCTGTAGTTTCAGGAGACGGCGCGGAGTTTACGCCTGCTGGCTGAAAATAAACAGTAGTATGGCACGAATAATTAAAAAGGCGTTTCAAAATATAAGGTTCAGCAAAAAGCTGACATTTGCGGTGGTCGATAGCAAAGGCTTCAGCAAAAGTGTGCAGTACCTCTAAGTTCTGCAATCAAGTCGCTGACGTACCTTGCGCGTTGAGCAAGAAAGGTACAAAATTCTTGAAACGTTTCAGCGTCATTCGACAATCCGTTCCCCGTCAGATGGCGCCTTTTTTCTGAAGTTAGCTGAAACGATTCAATTCAGCAGGAGAGGAGAACCATGTTCCAGTTATCTGTGCAGGATATTCATCCCGGCCAGCAGGCCGGTAATAAAGAAGAGGCCATCCGGCAGGTCGCCGCCGCGCTGGTCAGCGCCGGCAACGTGGCTGATGGCTACGTGAACGGTATGCTGGCTCGCGAGCAGCAGACCTCGACCTTCCTCGGCAACGGGATTGCGATCCCGCACGGCACGACGGACACCCGTGACCAGGTGCTGAAGACCGGCGTCCAGGTATTTCAGTTCCCGCAGGGCGTCACCTGGGGCGAAGGGCAGACCGCCTATGTGGCGATCGGGATTGCCGCCAGCTCAGATGAACACCTTGGCCTGCTGCGTCAGCTGACCCATGTGCTAAGCGATGACGCGGTAGCCGCGCAGCTGCAGTCCGCCACCACCGCGGAAGAGCTGCGTGCGCTGCTGATGGGGGAAAAACAGAGCGAAGCGCTGAAGCTGGACAACGAGACCCTCAGCCTCGACGTGGCGGCCAGCGATCTGCTGACCCTGCAGGCGCTGAACGCGGCGCGACTGAAAGAAGTGGGTGCCGCTGACACGGCATTCGTAAGCCACGCTATCAACGATACGCCGCTGAACCTCGGTCAGGGCGTCTGGCTGAACGACAGTGCGGAAGGCAATCTGCGCAGCGCCGTGGCAGTCAGCCGCGCGGCTAATGCCTTTACCCGCGACGACCAGCCGGTTTCTCTGCTGGTCACGGTGGCGATGGCCGATGAGCAGCCGACTGCGGTGCTGAACCGCCTGAGCAAGCTGCTGCTGGACAAGAAAGCTGACCGTTTGCTGAAAGCCGACGCCGCCACCGTGCTGGCGCTGCTGACCAGCGACGATGCCATTGCGGAAGACGTGCTGAGCGCCGAATTCGTGGTGCGCAATGAGCACGGCCTGCATGCCCGACCGGGCACCATGCTGGTCAATACGATTAAACAATTCTCCAGCGACATCACCGTCACCAACCTCGACGGTTCCGGCAAGCCGGCCAACGGTCGCAGCCTGATGAAGGTCGTGGCGCTGGGTGTGAAAAAAGGTCACCGTCTGCGTTTCACCGCGCAGGGTGAGGATGCGCAACAAGCGCTGGATGCGATTGGCGAAGCGATCGCCGCAGGCCTTGGGGAGGGCGCATAAATGAGCAGACGTGTAGCAACGATTACGTTAAACCCGGCGTACGATCTGGTGGGGTTCACCCCGGAGATTGAACGCGGTGAAGTGAACCTGGTGCGCACCACCGGCCTGCATGCCGCCGGGAAAGGCATCAACGTGGCGAAAGTGCTGAAAGATCTCGGCATTGATGTCACCGTCGGCGGCTTCCTGGGCAAAGACAACCAGGATGGCTTTCAGCAGCTGTTCAGCGAGCTGGGGATCGCCAACCGTTTCCAGGTGGTGCAGGGTCGGACCCGTATCAACGTTAAGCTGACGGAAAAAGATGGCGAAGTGACGGATTTCAACTTCTCCGGCTTTGAAGTCACCCCGGGCGACTGGGAACGCTTCGTCAACGACTCCCTGAGCTGGCTCGGGCAGTTCGATATGGTCTGCGTCAGCGGCAGCCTGCCGTCCGGCGTCAGCCCGGAGGCCTTCACCGACTGGATGACCCGTCTGCGCAGCCAGTGCCCATGCATTATTTTCGACAGCAGCCGCGAAGCGCTGGTTGCCGGACTGAAAGCGGCGCCATGGCTGGTGAAACCGAACCGTCGCGAGCTGGAGATCTGGGCCGGGCGTAAGCTGCCGGAGATGAAAGATGTTATCGAAGCCGCCCATGCGCTGCGCGAGCAGGGTATCGCCCACGTGGTGATTTCCCTGGGTGAAGAGGGCGCGCTGTGGGTGAACGCCTCCGGTGAGTGGATTGCCAAACCGCCTTCAGTGGAAGTGGTCAGCACCGTCGGCGCCGGCGATTCGATGGTTGGCGGCCTGATTTACGGCCTGCTGATGCGTGAATCCAGCGAGCATACCCTGCGCCTGGCGACTGCCGTCGCTGCCCTGGCCGTCAGCCAGAGCAACGTGGGTATTACCGACCGTACCCAGTTGGCCGCGATGATGGCGCGCGTCGACTTACAACCCTTTAATTGACAGCAGGAGAGGCATAATGAAAACGCTGCTGATTATTGATGCCGGACTCGGACAGGCGCGCGCCTATATGGCGAAAACCCTGCTGGGAGCGGCAGCGCCTAAAGCGCACCTTGAACTGATTGATAACCCGAACGACGCCGAACTGGTGATTGCGCTGGGCGCGGCGCTGCCCACCGACAGCGCGCTGAACGGCAAACAGGTCTACCTCGGCGATATTAATCGCGCCGTGGCGCACCCGGAGCTGTTCCTCAGCGAAGCCAAAGGTCACGCAACGCCGTACGCGGCCCCTGCCGCTGCGGCAGTCCCGGCGGCTACCGGCGGACCGAAACGTATTGTCGCGGTCACTGCCTGCCCGACCGGCGTTGCTCATACCTTTATGGCGGCAGAAGCCATCGAAACCGAAGCCAAAAAACGCGGCTGGTGGGTGAAGGTGGAAACCCGCGGCTCCGTTGGGGCTGGCAATGCCATCACCCCGGAAGAGGTGGCCGAGGCGGATCTGGTGATCGTCGCTGCCGATATCGAGGTGGACCTGGCGAAATTCGCCGGTAAGCCAATGTATCGCACCACCACCGGTCTGGCGCTGAAGAAAACCGCCCAGGAGCTGGATAAAGCGGTGGCCGAAGCCAAACCGTACCAGCCGTCCGGTAAACCTCAGGCTGCTGGCGAAGGGAAAAAAGAGTCGGCGGGCGCCTACCGCCACCTGTTGACCGGCGTCTCCTACATGCTGCCGATGGTGGTGGCCGGGGGCCTGTGTATTGCGCTCTCCTTTGCCTTCGGGATCAAAGCGTTTGAAGTGAAAGACACCCTGGCGGCGGCGCTGATGCAGATCGGCGGCGGCTCGGCCTTCGCGCTGATGGTACCGGTGCTGGCAGGCTTTATCGCCTTCTCCATTGCCGACCGTCCGGGCCTGACCCCGGGTCTTATCGGCGGTATGCTGGCGGTCAGCGGCGGCTCCGGCTTTATTGGCGGGATCATTGCTGGTTTCCTTGCCGGTTACGTGGCGAAAGCCATCAGCACGAAGCTGAAACTGCCGCAGAGTATGGAAGCGTTGAAGCCAATCCTGATCATTCCGCTGGTCTCCAGCCTGATCGTGGGTCTGGCGATGATCTACCTGATCGGTAAACCGGTAGCCGGTATTCTCGCCTGGCTGACCCACTGGCTGCAAACCATGGGCACCGCGAACGCGGTTCTGCTGGGCGCAATCCTCGGCGCGATGATGTGTACCGACATGGGCGGGCCAGTGAACAAAGCGGCTTATGCCTTTGGCGTGGGCCTGCTGAGTACCCAGACCTACGCGCCGATGGCGGCGATCATGGCGGCCGGTATGGTGCCTCCGCTGGCGATGGGTATCGCGACGCTGGTTGCCCGCAATAAGTTCGACAAAGGGCAGCGTGAAGGGGGGAAAGCCGCGCTGGTTCTCGGCCTGTGCTTTATCTCTGAAGGGGCGATTCCTTTTGCCGCCCGTGACCCGATGCGCGTGCTGCCTTGCTGCATCGTCGGCGGCGCGGTAACCGGCGCTATCTCGATGGCGATTGGCGCAAAACTGATGGCGCCGCACGGCGGTCTGTTTGTCCTGCTGATCCCGGGAGCGATTACGCCGGTGCTGGGCTACCTGCTGGCGATTGTTGCCGGGACGCTGGTGGCGGGCCTCTCCTACGCGGTGCTGAAACGCCCGGAAGCGCAGGTAGTGGACGTCGAAAAAGCGGCATAATCTTACCGTAATAAAAAAGGGCCGATTGTTCGGCCCTTTTTTTGTCTCTGTTTTACGCCACTTCGGCGATCTGCTGTGCCCGCAGCCAGGCAATCTCTTCCGCCCAGATATCCGGGTTGATGGTTTCCAGAATCAGCGGAATGCCGTCGAAGCGGCTGTCCTGCATGATCCAGCGGAAGCAGTCGTGGCCAATGTTGCCTTCGCCAAGGCTATGGTGACGGTCAACGCGGCTGCCAAACGTACTCTTGGCATCATTCAGGTGCATGCCGCGCAGATACTGGAAGCCGACGATACGCTCGAAGTCGGCAAAGGTCTTCTCGCAGGCTTCGGCGCTGCGCAGGTCATAGCCGGCGGCGAACGCGTGGCAGGTATCGATGCAGACGCCGACGCGGGATTTATCTTCCACGCCGTCGATAATCGCCGCGAGGTGCTCGAACTTAAAGCCGAGGTTGCTGCCCTGGCCGGCGGTGTTTTCGATCACCGCGGTGACGCCTTCGGTCTTCGCCAGCGCGATATTGATCGATTCGGCGATGCGCGCCAGGCACGCCTCCTCCGGGATCTGCTGCAGATGACTGCCGGGGTGGAAGTTGAGCAGCGTCAGCCCCAGCTGCTGGCAGCGGGTCATCTCATCAATGAAGGCATCACGGGATTTTTCCAGCGCCTCTTCCACCGGGTGGCCGAGGTTAATCAGGTAGCTGTCGTGCGGCAGGATCTGCCCGGGGCCAAAGTGATACTTTTCGCAGGCGGCTTTGAATTCGGCGATGGTTTCGTCGCTGAGCGGCGCGGCGCGCCACTGGCGCTGGTTTTTGGTGAAGAGGGCGAAGGCGGTTGCTTCGATTTCGGCGGCGCGAATGGCGGCATTGGCCAGTCCACCTGAGGCGCTCACGTGCGCTCCTACGTATTTCATAAAAAAACTCCAGTTAAAGCCGCTGGGGGGTGGGTAATGATAGCGGCTTAACTGGAGAAAGATGTAGTGCTTTATGCCATCAGGCTGTGGATAGCGACGTTAATAGCCCCGCCGCCGACAATCAACCAGACGAACAGCATCAGCGCCATCAGCAGCGGTTTCGCCCCGGCTTTTTTCAGCGCGCTGACGTGAGTGGTAACCCCGAGGGCGGCCATTGCCATCGCCAGCAGAACGGTATCCAGCGTCACCAGCATATCCACCACGGCTTTCGGCAGCAGATGGAAGGAGTTAAACACCGCCACCAGGATGAACATAATCGCGAACCATGGAATGGTGATTTTGCTTTTCTCGCCGTTGCCTGCCGGGGTCAGCTGTTTAACACGCGCCGCCAGGAACAGCAGGAACGGAGCCAGCATCATGACGCGCAGCATTTTGGCGATAACCGCCGCGTTCTCGGCGTCCGGGCTGACCGCATGGCCGGCGGCAACCACCTGCGCCACTTCATGCATGGTGGAACCCATATAGATCCCGTAGGTCTCCGGAGTAAACCAGTGCGCCAGCAGCGGGTACATCGCCGGGTAGAGGAAGATGGCGATGGTACCGAAGATAACCACCGTGGCGACGGCGACCGTCACTTTACTGGCTTCGGCTTTGACCACCCGCTCCGTGGGGGGGCAGCCCTGCG